>Ga0247843_1006745_pt1 | contig 14717 bp, 11 predicted proteins | sample LaCruzMarch2017__FD_192420 | JGI IMG/M metagenome (GOLD analysis project Ga0247843, IMG submission 192420) | Freshwater microbial communities from meromictic Lake La Cruz, Castile-La Mancha, Spain - LaCruzMarch2017_8m | ecosystem: Environmental > Aquatic > Freshwater > Lake | place: Spain...
AAATTTACGACTACTTATTTCTTGCTGCTGCTGCTGCTGCTGCTGCTGCTGCTGCTCCATTATATATTGGTCTAGAGGGCCATTAGATACAACAGGGATCCTCGGCATCTCTCGGCTGGAGCCAACTTCGAGCGGGAACATTCCCGCTCCTCTTTTGTGTTTTGATCATGTCGGCTCCGTCCATCACTGCACAGTACAGAAAGGAGTTCATGTTCGTGAATAGTATCATCAATGATGATGATGTTACATCCTCCTCTTCATCATTAGCAGCAAGGCAGCAACAGTCATCATGGATAGGCGATATGGCTCGATCAGTGGCACTGCGTTCCATGACTAAAAAGTCCTTCATTGATAACCTTAGCGTCGATGTTGATACAAGTAACAATAAGCATGATGAGGCTGGATCTTCCGGTGCGAAAATGAAAAGGAAGAAGAAAAAGAATAGTTTGGATAATAATACACTGATATTCCCTTCGTCTTCCACTAATCACACTTCCACCGTCGCCTCCTCTGCTTGGCAGAAATCGGAAATCTTTTGTATGACATGTGGCATGTTACTTCTACAACTACAACCAACATCTGCTACCACCATCGCCAACACCAGAAATACTAGTGAATCATTCATTGCTTCTGCAAATGCTGCTGCTGCTGCTGCTACTACTGCCATCGTAGTTGAAGGCAGTAAAGATGCTGAGCAGCAGCACACTATGTCATTATTGTCCAATCTCAATTGTAATATACGACTACGATCAATGAAACGAGGACGAACACGACGTAGACGTGCATCACGTACGAAAGCGAAGCAATTAACTAATCGTACACTATCACTCTCACGTCGTGGTGGGAGTAATAGTAGTGGTGGTAACAATAGCAATAATGTATCAAATAATGCAGTGCAAAATGTTGCACTATTAAAAGAACAAATGCAGCATGAGGCATATATCTACTGTCTAAATGATGGTCGAGCAAAAAATTGTTTAGTATTTACTTGTATGTATTGTGGTACAAAGAAAAAAAGGAAAGGGATGGAAATTTTATGTGATAATACAAAGACACAACAAACAACGAAGACGAACAAGAAGACGAATAATATTGATAAGGTGGAAAAGAGGAAGAAGATAAATGATAAATCATCAAATACTCCTCCTCCTTCTTTAATGCATTCACGTGAGAATAATACCTCATCCTCGATCTTGTCAACAGACTATATTTCACTCAACGCCAATTCAATGAATAAACGAAGGATACGGAATGATGATAATAACAATGATGATATGAAACATGATATTATTTCTCCATTACTTTTGATGGGTAAGAAGAAGAAAAAGAAGATTTCTACTCCAGTACAGAAAGGAGGAGATTTAATGGACTTTCTTTCATCACTAAACGATTAAAATAACATCTAAACCAAACAATTTTATGTTTACGAGCCTGGTGGATATAATACACCAAAGGCAGTTCGATCACTTTGCGTTAATGAAGGATGCCATAAGTCAACAATTAGTACAATTCTTGCTCCATTCATAATATTGTTGATGCTGCTACTGTTATTGTTGTTGCTGCTGCTCTTGCTACTTGAGGCACAGGCATTCTCACCATAAGCAGCATCAGTAGTATCATCATCATTGACATCATGATAATGTACCGCCGAATGAAGGAAGCTATCATCAAATAATATTGGTTTACCCTCTTTCCAATAAACATACTCTTCATTTACCCCCACTTGTCCAACACGTAAACAACTTTGTCTTCTTCTTCTTTGCCTACTATCATCAACACCAACATTCGGTGTGCTACTATTACTATCATCTACGAGTGGTGATGATGGTACAATTAATGGTAAATGACACCTCCACCTTACATTCGTTGGTCCCCAGTGTTCTTTAATCTTGGTATTGGAACCTAATTTTGAAAAGTAGACTGAGCCCAACCCACACGATCCAGCCATACTATGGGTACATTGTGTTTGTAATAGATTTGTTGTTAATGGAAAGTATGTTTGACATAGGTCTGATTGTATAACTCCACGATGGTAGAGATAGATGGATGACCATTCAGGTTGTTGTTCTTTGTCGTCTTCTTCTTGTTGATGATGATGATTTGAATAATCGTTAGATACACTATTATTTTGACTACTTCTATTGTGACTGGTACTACCACTAGCGTGTGTATAAACTTTTGAATCGAATTGTTGAAATGGACTGCTGCTGTTGCTATTTCTGGTATCACAACTACTATGCAATCGAAGATACTCCAACAATTCACGTTTTATGCTGTCATAACCGTTGGTTAGTGCCTCTATATCACCACCCATGCGTGGGTATATTTTGATTTTACCAACAGGTAGTTTGCTACTTCTACTTCTATCAGTATTATCTGTGTTCTCCTCGAATTTCTTCCATAGCCTTGAACAAGGACAGTTGACTCTGGAACAACAAGCATTTCCATCATCATTATCAGCATGATGCACTGGTGTTGAATCTAAACCGGGAAGGTAGAAAACAGTAGGATTTTGACCTGGTTGACGCAATGATAGCATTGTTGTCGACTTCGTCGTCATTATCGTCATCATGTCTATCGACGATCCGTTGCTTCTTTTCCCTCCTTGTAAAGCTAGCATTAAATTATTCAATGAAAGAGCAGATATTATGCTCCAGAGCAATTGTTGTATCTTATTCAGCCATCGTTGATGACCAATATGCTTCTTCTGACCTTGTTGCATCATCATCATTTCCTCAGCGACAGTCAATATTTCTGACCTCATACCCACAAATAATTGTGGTTCTAATTTAATCAACCGATGCAAAAGCATAACATTTGTCCTAAAGTTCTGCATTTGTATTGAGGTAGAGGAATGACATCGCAAACAATTCGGATCGTTGCATCCGAAATCTTCTTCGACGTGTTGCTGCGGATATAGCCATAGTCGACACCACCAGATGATTGACGACGCGACTATGCAGACTATGCACGATATAACATCCTGAACTTGAAGACTAATACACATTACACATCTTCTATCCAGACCCATGCGGCCACGCGCTGGTTGGCGAGTAAATGAGCACAAACATACAATTAGGCGATTTTGGTCGAAGGCAAGGGCTGTTTCACCGCCCTGGCTCCGGCTCCCCCCCCCTGTTGGGGTGATGTTGACTAAACTGCATCATGCATCAAAAATTTCTCTGCAATCTCTGCACTGTTTCTTTTCTCACATTTACACCAGAATCTATGACCCCTTTTTCATGTGCTGCCCTGTGCATAGTTCTAGCCTAAAACAGAACACATAAAGTTAAATCAATCATAATTACAAAACTTCTATAATACAAATTTACAGGTGAAACTTGATTGTTGCAAAGTTACATTGGCCAAACTAAAATTTCCACAGACTTTAAGTATAAATTCAAGCTTGTGTAACTATTCATTGGAAGATTTTTGCCTCTGGCGCAGCCTATAGCCGAGACGGGCAAATTCCTGTCTGGCTTCCTTCCAGAAATATGTGTACGGGTTGATATTGGGTTTGTTCTTATCAAGCCAAATCTTCAATAGAGCTTCACTGCAACAATCCTTCGCATTAACATCACTCCCTGGGCAGCAGGCACCCCCGAGTGCACAGCACGGAAGGACTATGTCAAATATAGTCTTTTGTCCTTCAGCTCTTGTGGGAACTCTAATCAAACTCTGTGTTGCATGCAGTAGAATGAACACTTCCGAGTACCTCAACGCAGTGCTTTTGCTCCTTGGTATATTTAGAAGATTTCTGTAGTCCATGTGAGGATATCCACAAGACTCATTGATCACATAACTATCATAACCCAATTCTGAAATGAAATCTAACAGATCAGTGGAATACTGCGGATCTCTGTGCACTCTGACCTCTGTTGTGAAGAGCGGTTTTGAAGTTTTGATTGTGCTCACCCCCCCTTTCAAAACATCTAACTCCAACCCTTCCAAGTCTAAATGGGCAAACCCGAGCTTCTTCCCTTGATCATAAAACAATGAATCAAGAGTGTAAACGAGGAATTCCGATCCAATTGGCATCTGAAAAGAACTATCAGGGACCTTCATCGTGCCTACATGTTGTCCGAGTCCTCCCTGTTGGAATACCAAATTCGCGAGATCACCAAATTTCCGCTGGGCTTTCTCTAAATTGCTTGTGGATGGATCGAGAGCAATTACTTCTCTGTCTGAGCAGAAATTGCATAGTGTGCAGCTTGCTCTCCAAATTGACAGCCGGCGTCAAGAAATGATCCTTCTGGAATCAAATTAACGTTTCGATTACCAATACGGTTTTCGCTAATTAGACTAATGATGAAAGAAGATAATATAGTCTCGTGTTCTGCAATTGGGGGTGTCATATCATGGATGTGCCGATCAATTTTTTGTCCGATAACTGCTTGGGTATCGTCTTTGGTAGGCTCCTTAGTGATGTGAGTAAAACAGGGGCAGTGAAATAAGAAGAACGATGGAAGAAATATGGGGCCGACCACCGAGCACCACACAGCGACTTACTCTTTCCAGAATATTTTCTGGCTTTGCCACGGAAATTGAGTTATATCGTGCAGCATGTTGATCAGGGTTTTGATTTTGATTAGTTGCCGCCGAGTTGGAATTGGGTGGCAACTGCTTTGGCTCATATTCTTCAGTGACGTTGGTAATCCATTCATGCAACACAAAGGTCGCAAGAATAGAAAGACCAATCGATAGGGCGATGCAGATTCGAATGTTGTTCATCTTCTGTTACTCGTTGAAGGTAGTTTTCGCTGCGGAACACTCAGCACCTAAAACGTGTTGCTGTGCTCCAATATTCATATATTATATTGGTCACGCAGGGATCTTGTCATGGATACATATTGTCACTTAATTTAGCATCTACATAAGTATAATATTGTCAGGGATCTTGTCAAGGATGGGATTGAGCGGGAACTTTCCCGCTCCTCTTTTGAGAGTTTTTTTAGAGTTCTCGATTGGTACCAATTATTTACCCTGATTACATATTCAACTGGACAATGATGGTACAGAAGATGGGGAGATGTGGCACACCAAAGGAAAGAATTGAGAATCTACTTCATGTGACACAAATGCACTTCCCTGAGCAGCCAATTGATTGGGATTATTTGCTTGATGAGTTTGCAATACCTTCACACATGTCTCTTTTAATGGGGCAATGTTTCAAGAAAGAATGCAATATCTTGTCATGTGCGGCATATCAACACGTGTGGAAGCTCTTGCCTTTAATGTTTGGCGTGATCAAATCAGAAATATGGTCCTTCAGCAGATTTCAAATAGGGGTACAGCAACCACGGCAACCAAACTATCTTACTTAGATCCGAGCAAAAATTGCCCAGTTTGAAGAAGAACTTCCCAAATTGAGGGTGGTCACCACCATACTTGAGCTTGCATTGTGGAAAATGGGGATGGATCAGGCCAACAACCAAGAGAATGAGACTCATCCCAAGAAGAAAGAAAAACCTGATGAATCAAGTGATCGGTAGCATTCCCGCGTCACCTACTGTGGAGATATGCTGTTATTAGGCATGTGTTGCCATATCTTCTCATTTCGGCAGTGGACGAATACTCAGAAACGATGATGATGATGACAGTGAAAGCAGTGACGGGGAATAAGCGTGAATAAGTAAACAAATGCAGCACCACTGGTGACAAATAATTGATGAGTGTTGCAGGAGAATGGCAATACTATTCATTTTAGATCGAGTCATTCAAGTAAAATACTTTTATTATTTATCATTAAAGCCAACAAAAGAGCTCTGGAAATAGATTAAAGTATCAATTTATTGCAACGTTTTGCAAACAGGACACGATTGGATGCTAATTTTTCATTTTCCGACTCAATTGCATTTTGCCCATTATGTTAATTCCATCAAAATGAACGATCCTTTACCCTTATGTAAAACCAAAGAGAAACTCTCACCACACTCTTTTGTCCGCAACGCGATTAATCAAATAAAGTAATGACATGGGTGACGTGTCGACTCCGCTGGGTCATGCCCGGTGGCTATCCCCATCCATCCTCGTTACTCGTTGGAGGTAGTTTTCGATGCGGAACACTCAGCACCTAAAACGTAGCCGCCGACTGCAGCTATAACAAAAACACAGAACAGTACCAATACCACCTGCACCATGGCGAAAGGCTGCAATAAATACGAGGCGTGGGGATTGAAGGGTAGCAGTTACTCGCGTCGAGTTGAGCGCTCCGCCGATTTTCTTCGCTTTTTAATATGATTCCTCTGTTGGGATTTAAATTTTACTCACATTTCTGTTCTGGAATTTTGTCCTGACGGCAAGCAAAGCCGTCAACATCCTGATGCTCGAGGAGTAAGAACTAGAGTGTATCATGTCATCGAACAGTAGTAGGTACAGCAATAGCAGCCGCAGCAAGAAGAATGATCAACAACCTCCTCCTGGTAGTTTACTCTCGGGATCAACATGGCGTCCCTCCTCAGGTCCATATGATACACCAAACAATCTTCATCATGAGCCATTGAATAATCATCCAGGCAGAGTATCTGGTGGTGGCAGCAGTATTCGACGACCTAGCAATGACAATCGCAGCAGGAGCCTAGTCGATGCATCATCACCAGCGGATCCAACACCTAATTCACTTACTGAACCACCCAATACAAAATTGCATCCACGAGTGAAGTTTCGTCGTGCCGAAGAGTACAAACCACAACAAGGTGTTGACAGATATTATGGACGTACGCCTAATTCATTAGAGGCCGCATACACCACCACAACTTTCCGTGAGACTAAGAATTGTACTACGCCAGAAGAACGTCGGCGCAGTAGTAAGGTCGACGAACACGAGGTGGAAATGGAACGACGTACTCCGTTGGAACGGTGGGAGAGTCGACGTGAGCGTAAGAATAAGGAACGGGGTACTACTGTTTCTTCTGCACCATCGTTGAGGATGGTGGCCAATGAGGACACAATAGCTCATTGGTCACCAGTGGACGACAACGAGGAAGAGGAGAAGGGATCGAATGGTAGTAGTAGTAGTCGTGGCTCCGTCCCACCACACATAGCTCGTGCTGACGCAAGCACATACAATTATCAGTACGATGATGATAACCATTATTCTTACATGCAGCAGAATGACAAATGCTCAAATCAAAGCGATATTCATATTGATTGCCAATACCGTCCGTCTGCTGTCGAGAATGAACGACGGAATGGAAATATGAATGACCGACGGCCAGATCCATTAGGGCATCGTCAATCTTCCATTGCTACGGTGGTAGATAACGATGATACCTACACCCTCGCAAGTGGTAGTTCAGATATTCGCAATGTTGCTACAGATTGTCTTCTGAGCAACAGGGCAAATGCAAAGGGCAGTGTAGATCCTTATGTGTGGAAGTACAATGGCGATGATAATGATGAAGAGAATTTTGTATCTCCTGCATCACAAAGCTCGTTGGCGTCTCCGGCATCACAAAGCTCGCTGAGCCCCTCAAATATCTTTTCAGATGCAGATGATGAGAAAGTGACGACAATGAAACCTGTCAATGATCGACGAAAGCCCATTGTTAGCTGCCTAAAAAATGGAAGGAGCTATACTGTTACCCCTACTAACAATGGTGGTGGCGAAAACGAAAGTGGTGGCGCAAGGATCTACGTGCAAGATCACGCTAATGCTTCCGTGATCTCAACTCCTTGCGATCATGGCCGTTTCGAAATCGACATCAAGCCTCCGGCTACCACTTACCATGGCTACAGCTATGGTTCAGGCGGAGGAGGAGGAGGAGGAGGAGGAGGAGGTGGTGGTGGTGGTGATCAAGGTGGCATGCCAGAGATTGGTATACCTGTATTTAAAAACCATAGTAGAGTGGCTATAGAAACACCCTCTCAACATTCCGATCGTCGTCATGCAGGAGCAATTCGTATGCCACGCCCGGCCAAGGACTTTTGCAAACGTTTTGGATGTGAAATCATTAACAATGATTCCCATCAGACTACAGACAAGATGAAGGAGAAGTATCCTCTAGTAGCATTGGCTCTATTTGTAGTATGCGTCGTTATTGTGGCATTCACTATACACCATATTCGAAAGATTGACGATGAAAGTCGGTATAGCGACACGGCAGCAGCAATCGGAACAACAACGAGTTCAATTCCCTCGGTCCAACCAACAATTGATTCATCAATGTATCCCTCGAGTGAGCCGACTCTTATTCCAACTACCGAACGTGAGCGTTTAATTAGTGACTACATTTCTTCGTTGAGTAGTAAGAAGTCTAATGAAGTAGGAAGTCCACAATATCGTGCAAAGATGTGGATACTGCACGAAGACAGCTTGAAGTTGGAAATGCCAATAGGAGATAAGGAGATTGTTAGGAATGAAATTGTTGGTGATTGGGACAGTGAAATTGCTTTGAGAATAAAACAGCGATTTGCATTGGTAACGTTATATTATTCGATGGGGATAGGTGATGGTGGTGTGGCAAAAGGTTGGTTGGATGGTGACGAATGTCGTTTTGTTGGCTACTATGGACAAGCGTGGGATGGGGTGGGTTGTGATGATATGGGGATTGTACGTGTTGTGGCACTTGGTGAGTAGTCAAAACGTATGATGATTCATGAGCCTGTCATTTAGGCAAATCCTCTAACACCGTCCGTTCATTGTCAACACTGATAGATGGGGCCAATCTCAATGGTACGATACCACATGAAATCGCACTCCTATCTTCTATCGAGAATTTAATCATCAAGAACAACCTGGGTCTTTTCGGTACGATTCCACATACTATCGGAACTCATATAACTCAACTACACCAACTGGGATTGAATCGAAACTCCTTCACTGGACCGATTCCCAAGAGCATCTTTCGACTAGGTAACTTGGTTTATCTGAATCTAGCTGACAATATGTTGACGGGTACGATTGATTGGGCGGAGGCATCACACAATTTGGGAAAGCTCGAGCGACTAATATTGCATAATAACCAGTTCGAGGGAGATGGTGGATTTCATCTATTAGTCAAGTCACCACTTAAGCTATTGAGTGCGAGCAATAATCTGTTTGACGGCGTCATTGACGAAAGTGTTGGTAATTTACAAAGTCTTGAATATTTATACTTGGATGGGAATAAGCTTGTAGGGTCCATCCCTGATAGCATTAGTGATTTGATCAATCTCAAGTCCTTGAATTTAGACAACAATGGACTGTACGGTACGTTACCTCATACGATTGGTAACCTGATAAATCTTGAGTACTTATCAGCCAAAAGTAACGCACTAACAGGTGGGCTACCAACTAGCATGCAACAACTGACCGGTCTTAAAACATTGAACTTAGCAAGCAATTCATTATCGGGCCACTTACGTCACCTGTCCCAAATAACGAGTCTCAAAAGTATACATTTGTATCAGAATTCATTCACTGGCTCAGTAGATCCACAGCTATTTCTCTTACCGAATTTGGAGGTATTGTTCTTAAGTTCGAATTCACTCACGGGTGAACTCCTCCCAGAGGTCGGCGGAGCACAAAAGGTATTAAAGCAATTATATCTATCAGAAAATAACTTTCATGGTAGCATTCCAAACGAAATTTGTGCATTGCACAAGCTTGAGGATTTGTTTGTCGATTCTAACAATTTCAATGGATCGTTGCCGTTGTGTCTTGTCGACCTGTCTGGGCTAAAACGGCTCTACGCCTTCGATAACCAATTTACGGGTCAGGTACCTGAAATATTACATCTACCAAAATTGATGAGTCTTGGTCTTGAGCAGAACAATTTTAATGGAGGATTAGAATCATGCACAGCAACTGCAACAATGGCGAAGATTGAAAAAATGAGCATTTGGGCAGACTGCTCTGAGCTTGATGGAGGGTGTGCATGCTGTGAGAAATGTTGTTCCGATCAGAATACCGATTATTGTTGAGAGTCAAATAATGCAGTTACACAAGTCATTTCATTGACTTTTTAAAAGCTTATGTCCTTTTCTCTCGCACGTACAAAACAGCCAATTTCTCATTCATCCATTACAAAGGATACTCAGAAAATGACGTACGCTGTACAATGTTAGCAGTCAATTCATTGCTCTCTCAGAGCACAAAATTTAAACAGTTTTCCCCTCCTCCTCCTGATAACATTCCTCTCTTGACATCCATTTATAGCAATACTTCATTGCTGCTAGCAGCAGCAGCAGCAGCAGCAAGTGGTTGACACGATTTGAAATGACCATTACTCCAATCCTCTGATTGACATTCGGAACTGCAGTAGTATGTTGTCTGACACTGTGAACAGATCATTAAATTCTTCTTCTTCGTTTTGTACACGCTTTTCCCATCTAGTCCACAATTGGCACAACTGCTAGACTCGAGTATCGTGGCTACTGATACTGGACTTGATTCAGCACTAACTATGCTACTTGCACGTCTGAACAGATTGCTACTGCTGCTGCTGAAATCACTTCCCCACGATGATAATACGTTATCACTACTTGACGAGAATTTGTCATCAATTGGGAATCCCATCGAATCGACGGCAGGTTGGTCGTCTAGAAGAGTAGAGTGTTTATTGACTCCCTTATTTACTGATAGCTTTGGGTTGAAGAATTTCTTCAGTTTACTACCTTTCGACCGATTGACTAGTTGCGTTGATTCCGCCTCGTTCTGTTTATCCACCTCAATTGATTTGCTGCAAAGGTTGCTAGTCGTCATCGTGTCATTATTAAAAAATGAGGAAGTTAATTCGGTAACAACGCTATTATTCTCTCCTCCGACAGTTTTGTCTTTGCTTTCACCAACAACATTTTGAAAGTCATCCAAGTCTGTTTCAATAGATTCATTTAGGACTGTCAGAGATTCATTCAGGACACTCAAATCCTGACTCGATGTTGTTATCTCCACTACTGGAACATTACTACTGCTACGAGGGATACTGGAAGAAACCACTCCATCCTCATTAATTGTCGACGGATTGCCCATTGTCTTAGTATCATTAATTGTGGGATGATTGATCATTGTCTCATCCTCCTCCTTTGTTGTAATGGGCGATTCAGTTAAATCATTAATCAACATCTTAGTACTAGTACCATTGGGTGTGGAGGGTGCCGCAGCATCCTTCTCCTTCTCAGTGGCAACAAAGACGGTCTCTTTTTCGGTAACCATCTTTTGCAGTTGTTCAATCTTGGTCAATAAGTCCACATACTCGTTACTCATGGTACTTCTTGACCCACCAGTACCAATACTACTACTGCTGTTGTTGTTAATAGTATTATTATTATTATTGCCACTGCTATCACATAATTCCTCCCCATAATCCATAACACGCACAATACTAGTAGCGAAGGTATCGACAGTCCGTAATACCAATTTGGCAAGTCCTTTACATGGTTCAGTTAGCAATAGTGACGGTGAAGTGCAGTAACTGCTGCTATCCATCCCTGAACAATACGAGTAGTCACAACCACCACCACCAGCACCTCCACCCAGAGAAGTAGACCCACTGCTACTATGGACCTCGACATTCTTAATGTCTGGACGTCCTCCTCCTCGACTGGTATTACCGACAGAATTGCAGGAGTAGTCGTAGCAGTTGTAATAGCTGTATGCAGGATGTGGTGGTGGTGACATCATATTAGTAGTATTATTGTTGTACGCCATCGGTGAGACTAGGACAGGATGATGATGTAGTTGCTGTCGTAGAATTCTCGGGGGTAACATGGCCGTTTGTGCATAGGGTAGTAGTATGTTTGGTGAGGATATCTTGAGGGCTGATGCTGCGGCTGCCGCTGTGTCACTGCTCTCCTCAATTGCTGTTGAATCATCCTCCGCGGCGACTGTGCTATCACCCGCAAAGCTTTCATCAATAGTAGGCGGCTCAACAGTAGCAACTAGTTTCCGAGTACGACTTCCCCGACGGCGGACCGTTTTAGTATCGTTAAAATGATCCTTTATCGTTTTCTTAAGCTGATCGACAGTGTCATTCTTCTTGGATGATGATGAGGCTACTGCTACGGGATCGGCAGCTGTCACCGGAAAGAGATTTAGCATCGTCGAGTTGCAATACAGTGCATGCTCTGTGTTGTTGAGTGTTGCATGATGGGTCATTGTTGGGAATTTGAATTCTAGCCGCTTTTTAAGAAAGCTTTCTTTCTTGCTTCCTTTCTCATGAGCAGTAATACTTCCTGCGAGTCAACTGCCGTACCGAAAGAAGGAAGTCTATCGGAGCGAACCATCGTTCGAGGTAGAACTACGGTCCGTGGTAGAACCGAACGTTGACAATGGACAATAACGGACAACTCCTACGACTCTACCACCTTTCTTCTGCGCTGCTCCTACTATAACTATATCAGATTATCAGAAACGATGCCGCGGATATTTCCGATATTTGGGCGGAAACAGACCCCAAGATGCTCATCGTCGAAAGACGCTTCCGTCGACAGTGATGTAGCATCGGGGGGCATTGCTGGATTGGATGTGTCGATGGAAGGAAGTGAGGCTTCTGTGGTCCAAAAGGTTTTGGAATATGAAGCTTCTTTGGTCTTACCAACAGCGAAGGTGTCATCACCACCTAAAACTTCTAAGAGGAATGTACTTCGTGGTAAATTTAAAGAAGAATTCAATGATGAAAGTTCTGTGGCAAATTGCAGGAAGAAGGAAACGACGGCCGTTGCGACGGCCTCCTCGATGGTAGTAGCTCCCCCAACGCAATTTCCTTACGGATATGATTACTCTGCCTTTTACCCACCGGAGATGATGATGTGGCAACAACCAGGTATGCAGGTACCACAACCACAAGCACCACCAGGGTGGCATTCCCATCATATTAAGTCCTTCCACAACTCGAACAACAGCACCGCATCAACCAACGACACCAGCGTCGACTTTTCGACAACTACCGTAGAGAGTTCGTGTGGTAGTTCATGCCTGACTAACGATCTATTCCTTACTAACGATCTAGTGAAGTATGTTGAACAGACCTTTGATGAGTTTACCGAAGGCATAAGTGATATTATCGTGGGATGTAGTGACGCAATTTGTGATTGTAGCAAGAAGGGATCCTTCAGGAATGATGATGAGACTATGTCGACTATTTGGGCTACTAATCGACAAGGAGGAGGTACTACGAGTATTACTCTAACCAAATTGAAAGCCGAGTTAGATGCAAAGATTATACAACTCGAATCAATTGTCAATGAGAAGAATAAAAAGTCTCTTGAAAGTACAACAGAGGTATCATCACCATCGTGTCGCGACGATAAGACACAAACAAAGGAGGAGGAGGATTTACGGTCGGTACATTACGATCATAAGGAGAAGGAGGATGTAAATTACTTTCCAACATTATTTACAGTAAATAATGATGATGATAATGATGATGCAGTAGAAGAAGATCTCGATGTCAAATCTATTACTGCTGCAAAGACTAAGTTGCCAGCAGATCGTTGGTCAAAAAGTCGTGATAAATTGAAGAAACTTGCTGATCATCATAGATTCTTGTCAAATCGTTCATCACAGTAACAGTGCCTGTGCCTTCATCAGTTGTTCTTCGTCAATCTGGTCGGCTCGATGAAGAAGCTTCATTCATATTTCGCGCATTTTATCAATTAGGGCTACGTCGTCCCTTTTACGTCGACGTAGTTGACGTAGGCCTTCAGCTATGGTAGGCGTATGCATAGACTGGCTCGATGCATGATCGTCCCTTTCACGTTGACGTAGTTGGTGATGGTTGTTAGGAGCTGTATCAAGTTGGTGATGGTCGATACGACTGTGTGGTTTCATATTGATGTAGGCATGTTGGATAATTTTAGCAGCTGCGGTGGCAGGACTAACATAAGGTAGATAGACACAGTTATTAGTAGGCTGTCCGCGTAGTAGATTAATTGCTGCTGAAGTTTGTGTAGACCAGTAGGCTAGAGGCATACACGATGGTTCAGTGGACTCAGCCTCAAAGTCGGTAAACTTGGTAGACTTGTCAGTAGTGTCAGAAGTACACAACAGAACCCCCCACAATCTGGAGCATTGGGAGTATGTCATTGACCAGTGTGGCAAGGACGCTTTTTACGTTTGCCACGGCGAGTCTTCTTCCGCGATGGAAAGGATGCTGATGTCATTACTCCCAATAGGTGTTTCAAACGGTGTAGGCGGAGGTCGACGATTACCTACTGGAGTAGCTTACTAGTATAGTCAGAAGTATTACGGAGGAGTTGCTTGGTACGAGCAAACCGTTGGCGTGGACGGCATATTAGCATTCCACGTGTATAGCACTGGAGCACTATCACAGCTTGACGTGTACGGTAACGTAGTTGTAGTCGTAATTGTTTCAGACGTCGTTTAAAAAGATTTCGTCAAAAACGCTGGATCGCGACTGCAGCATCAAATTCTTCGATTGTATGGTGACTTATTCTTTGCTGAAAGTCTCCCTGCTCTCTCCTGGGTAGGGAGGGAGGGAGGGAGGGAGAGTAAGATGACTTCCCACGTCGTCAAGGAGAAGTATCCTTGGGTGGTTGTATACACAGTCAGGGTCGGCACTTCACCCAAACGAGCCACTGACTCAATATCGATTGGCTTGGATAACGACAACAATTGAAATTGTACACCTCGCCATAGTAAGGGAGATACATAGGCATATGCCTTATTACTGGGAAGTCCTAACTCGTTATTGAGTTGTTTTGCCACAAGGCATAACCAGTCGACACAACAAAAAGCTTGATCCCATTAATTTTCGTTTACTTCGATCATCAGGTGA
>Ga0247843_1006747_pt1 | contig 14715 bp, 3 predicted proteins | sample LaCruzMarch2017__FD_192420 | JGI IMG/M metagenome (GOLD analysis project Ga0247843, IMG submission 192420) | Freshwater microbial communities from meromictic Lake La Cruz, Castile-La Mancha, Spain - LaCruzMarch2017_8m | ecosystem: Environmental > Aquatic > Freshwater > Lake | place: Spain...
CTGCGCATCGAGCGTCCCGACGGATCTGTGCAGGAAGTGGCGGGCATCGATGAATTCGGCAAGGTCGTCTACTTCATCACGCACAACACCAACGCGGCCATTTCCACCGGTGCGAATCTCCTGAACGCCTCGCCCTACAACCTCAACGGTTCCGGCATTGTGGTGGGCGTGTGGGATGGCGGGGTGGGCCGCGCCTCGCATCAGGAATTTGGCGGCCGACTTGTCGTGATGGACGGTGGTGCTTTGAACGACCACGCCACGCATGTCGCCGGCACGGTCATCGCCTCGGGCGTCCAGGCCAATGCCAAGGGAATGGCACCCGCCGGCAATGTGGATTCCTACGATTGGAACAGTGACAAAACCGAGATGACCTCCCGCGGGGCGGCCGCTCCCAACGAGGCGGGGATGATTTTCCTCTCTAACCACAGCTACGGCTACGGCAGTGGCTGGAACTATGTGAACGGCGGCACTCCCTACCGTCTTTGGGAATGGCTCGGAAACGGCACCAACGCCACGGCCACTGAACAAAATTTCGGGCGCTACAACACCTTTGCTCGGGACACCGACTCGATCGCCGCCGCCGCACCCTATTACCTGATTTTCCGCAGCGCGGGGAACGATCGGAACAACAACCCCACAAATGGGAATTCCGTGGCCCTCTCTTCCGCAAGCTCCACGGTCGTGAGCTACGATTCCGCCATTCATCCTGCAGGCGACGGCACCTACCGGAGCGGATTCGAAAACATCGGCTACGATGCCTTGGCGAAAAATATCGTCACTGTCGGTGCGGCCACCGACGCCGTTTCCTCGGGCACCCGCTCCCCATCGTCCGCGTTTCCCACCAGTTTCAGTTCGTTCGGCCCCACCGACGACGGCCGAATCAAGCCTGACCTTGTGGCCAACGGCGACGGGCTCTACTCCACACTCAGCGCCAGCAACACTTCCTACGGCTCTATGGGCGGCACCAGCATGTCCTCGCCCAACGCCACCGGCACCGCCGCCTTGCTTGTCCAGGAATACCGTCGTCTTTTTCCTGGCAGTGCGATGCGCTCCAGCACGCTCAAGGGCCTCCTCCTCCACACCGCCGACGACCGCGGCAACGCCGGGCCCGATTACAAACACGGTTGGGGCCTTATCAATGCCAAGGCCGCCGTGGACCTCATTCGAGAACACCAAGCGGCCCCCGCCAAAAAACGCATCACCGAGAACACGGTGACCTCGTCGAATCAGGTGATCACCCACGACATCATTTGGGACGGTTCCTCGCCGATCCGTGTGACGCTGTGCTGGACCGATCCGGCAGGAACCTCCACCTCGACTCCCGACCTCCGCACCGCCCGGCTCCGGAACAATCTGGATGTGAAAATCACCGCGCCGGACTCTTCTGAGCATTTCCCTTTCGTCATGCCTTTTGTTGGCAACTGGACCGTCGCCTCGATGGACCTGCCGGCCACCCGCGGAGTGAACAACACGGACAATGTCGAGCAGGTCTACATCCCCACCCCTCCAGTGGCCGGCCAATACCGGATCACCGTGAGTTATTCGGGCACGCTGGCGAACAACCAGCAGGTCTACTCCCTTCTCGTAAGCGGTTCCTCGGACCAAAGCCCGTCCGGCGTCCTGCCCACGGTCTGGCACAATCCCGCGCTCAACGAGGTCCTGATCAACCAAACCATGCGCAGTCCCGCGTATGAGGTCACGCCCGGCGGGGCGTTCACCGTTTACTCCGGCGTAAGGAAATTCAACAACCCCGACTACGGAGTGGCCAACCAGACCGGCGGCACTCTCTACTACCGCGCGGGCACTGCCGGAAACTGGACCGCCACGAGCCTGAATTGGCACGCCGACAACGGTGACTACCAATTCTGGAAGGCCGATATCCCCGGCACAGCCACCTCGGGCGTGGTTCAATACTACATCCGCCTCGCCTTCGATTCTGGCGTCGCCTCGCCCGTTTACCTGCATGGAAACGACGGAGGCGGCTTCGTCACAGCCAATCAAACCGTCGCCCAAGCTTCACCCTACTCGCTGCGGAATCGCATCGCCTGGCTCTGGCACGAACCGGGAATTGCCGGCCACCAAACCATCAACAGCACCACGGCCACACTCAACTCCTACATCGGCTACATTGCCAAGGATGGCGCCTCCTATCAGGCTGCCACGAACGGCACGGTTTACTACACGACGGACGGCAGCACGCCCGTGGGCGGGCTCGGCGTCGCTTCCGACAACGCCACGCGCACGATCCCGTTCAGCTACATCGCCAAGCAGTCAAACGCCAGCGCCACCGGTGACCAGATGCACTGGCGCGCCGTTTTGAGCAACCTGCCGGGCGGGGTAGCCGTGAAATACCGCGTCGGCTTTTGGAACTCCGCCACCAACGAGGAAAAATTCCAGCCCGCCACCACCGATGCCTCGTTTGATTTTAACATCGCCTCCACCGACACCTCCGCCACCGTCACCCTCGGAAATCTCACGCAGACCTACGACAGCACCGCGCGCAGTGTTTCGGTGACGACGAATACCGCCGGCCTCACGGTCGCTGTGACCTACAACGGTTCCGCCACCGCGCCCACAGCGGCGGGCAACTACTCCGTCAGCGCCACGGTCACCGAATCCGGCTACACCGGCTCGGCCGCCGGAACGCTCTCGGTCGCGCGCAAGGGCCTCACGATTTCGGGCCTCGCCGCCACGAACAAATTCTACGACGGCACCACATCCGCCACCGTCACTGGCAACGCCTCGCTGGTCGGCGTGGTCGCCGGCGACTCCGGCCTAGTCGTGCTCGGCGGCACGCCGGTGTTTTCATTTTCCAACGCCAACATCGGTCTGTCCAAACCGGTCACCGCCTCGGGCTACACGATCTCGGGCAACAAGTCAGCGAACTACCTCCTCACCCAACCAACTGGTCTCGCAGCCAGCATCACCATTGCCCCGGGCTCCACTCTCACCGAGATTTCCGGCTCCACGCAATCGCAGGCGGAAAGCCCGACCACCACCTCCAACGGAACTTCACACTCCTGGAATCCCGCCAGCGATGTCGCGGGATTCAACGGCGCGGGATTCCTCCAAGCCACACCGGACAACGGCACCAAACTCTCCAGCGTCACTGGCAGCCCGATGGTTTCTTACACAGTGAATGTCACCCACCCGGGCACCTATTACATTTGGCTGCGCGGATACGCCGCCACCTCGGACAAGGCCCGCGCGTTCGTCGGCCTCAACGACGGCACGCCTGCATTGATCGGGCTCTCCGACCTCAACGCCTGGAAATGGACGAACTCCAACCGCGCTGCCGGATCGACGACTCCGATTGCGGTCACTGTCCCCTCGGCGGGCAACCAAACCCTCAAAATCTGGATGGCCGATGCGGGATTCCGCCTCGACCAGTTGCTCCTCACCGTCAATCCGGCCTTCACTCCCGAGACATCCACCGATTTCTGGCGGAACCAAAACATCTACCAAATTCTCACCGACCGCTTCTTCGACGGCAACCCGGCGAACAACAATGTCTACGGTTGGGCCGAGCCCGATATCGGCAACAAAACCCACGGCGGCGACTTCGAGGGCGTCATCGCCAAGCTCGACTATGTGAAGGCCCTCGGCGCGACCGCGCTCTGGATTTCCCCGGTCGTGAAAAACGGCGCGGGCGACTACGACTACCACGGCTATGACGGCACGGATTTCTACAACACCGATCCGCGCTTCGGCTCGCTCGCCGACCTCCGCCGCCTCGTCTTCGAAGCCAACAAACGCGGCATCCTGGTCGTCAACGATGTCGTCGTGAACCACGCAAGCACCTGGGTGGACAGCGCCGAGGTCGGTTGGCCCACCTTCCGCGCACCGCCTTCTGGCTACACGCTGCGCTACAATTCCGGCGGAAATAAATACGCCGCGCCCTTCAACGACGCCTCGCTCCAAGCGGCATTCGGAAACACAAATCTCGCAAACATTTTCCACAACCACGGATCCATCCAGGATTGGAACAACGCCACGCAGGCCGAATACGGCGAGTTCAGCGGACTCGATGACTTCCGCACTTCGTCCCAATATGTCCGCGACCGCATGGCCGAGATTTACAGTTGGTGGATCCAGCAAGCCGGTTTCGATGCGTTCCGGGTGGATACCGTCAAGCATGTCGAAATGGATTTCTGGAACGATTGGAATCCCCGCATCCGCTCCGCCGCATCCGCCGCAGGCAAGCCGAACTTTTTCCAATTCGGCGAGGTTTACGATGGTAGCGATTCCAAGGTCGGCTCCTACACCGGCACGAAAACCACCGCCAATTTCAAATTCGATTCCATCCTCGACTTCCCGCTCTACTACCAAGCCAAAAGCGTCTTCGCGAACGCCGATGCCGCCACCAGCCAACTCGAGGGCCGCTTTGGAAATCTCGACGCCGGATTCTACGATCCCGCCGCCACCAGCTCGCTCGTCACCTTCCTCGACAACCACGACCTCCAGCGCTTCCAGAATGTTTCGGGAAACAACACCGCCCGCCTCGATGTCGCGCTCGCGTTCCTCTACACCGCGCGCGGCATTCCCAGCCTCTACTACGGCACCGAGCAGGACTTCAACGGGGGCAATGATCCGACGAACCGCGAGGACATGTTTGCCGGCTCCTACGAGAGTGGTCCCTCGCTCGGCGACAATTTCAACATGGCCAGCCCGCGCTTCAAGCGCGTCGCCCTGCTCAATAATTTCCGCCGCCTCTACCCCGCCCTTCGCACCGGCACGCACCACAACCTCTGGGCGGATTTCTCCGGCCCGGGCCTCTTAGCCTACGCGCGGCGACTCGGCGGCGAGGAGGTTTTCGAGGTTCTCAACACCGCCTCCACCAGTCAAACCATCGGCGCGCGCCCCACGATCCATCCCGCCGGAACCGTTCTCGTCAACCTCCTCAACACCGCTGAAACCGTCACCGTCGTGCCGGGCTCCGACGGCATCCCCTCGATGGCGATCCCGCCCATGTCGGTGAAAATGTTTGTGGCGCAATCGCAGATGAAACCCCTCGCGCCCGTCGTGGAATCATTCGCCCCGCTCCACGACGCCGCCTCGGTTTCGGCCACAGGAAATATCACGATCACCTTCAGCAAGGCGATGAACCGTGCCGGCACCCAGTCGGCCTTCTCGATCTCGCCTTCCGCGACCGGTTCGTTCTCCTGGAATTCCGGAAACACCGTGATGACCTTTTCACCCTCCTCCGCCCTCACGGGAAACTCCACCCACCTGGTTCGCATCGATTCCGCCGCCACCGATTCGGGCTCGGTCGCTTTCCACGCCCCGTTTGAATCGCGATTCCGCACGGGCAGTGGTTCCCAGCCCGCCTCCGTCACGCTTGGCAATCTCACCCACACCTACAACCGCACCGCGCGCAGCGCATCGGCCACAACCAACCCTGCGGGGCTTTCGGTTTCCATCACCTACAACGGCTCCGCCACCGCCCCCACCAACGCAGGCAACTACACGGTCAACGCCACCATCACCCAATCTGGCTACTCGGGCTCCGCCACCAACTCGCTCGCGATCACCCGCAAAGGCCTCACGATCTCCGGCCTCACTGGAGTCAACAAACCCTTCGACGGAACAACCACCGCAAGCGTCACCGGCAATGCCACACTGGTCGGGGTCGTCGTCGGCGACACCGTGGTCCTTGGCGGCACGCCGGCTTTTGCGTTCTCGAATGCGACGGTGGGCAACAACAAAACCATCGCCGCCTCCGGTTACACGATTTCCGGAAGTTCGGCGTCGAACTACTTGCTCGCCCAACCCACCGGCCTCACGGCGAACATCACCGCCGCCGCGGCGCCGGTTTTCACGGGAGCCAGCGTTAATGGCACCTTCGGGGCCCCGCTGAGCCACACCCTCGCCGTTTCCGGCAACGCCACAGCCTTCACCATTCGGGACGGAGCCCTGCCCGCCGGGCTGAATCTGAACACCGCCACAGGAGTTGTTTCAGGAACCCCGTCGGCGGCGGGAACCTTCTCGTCGAACATCACGGCTTCGAACACCGGTGGCCAATCCACCGCAGCATTTGTTTTTGTCATCGCCAAGGCCGACCAGGCGATCCTCGGCATGGCGGCGACCGCCGAGGCGGGCTTCGGAGCCACCTACCTGCCCGGAGCCACCGCGACCTCGAATCTCACGGTCTCGTATGTGAGTTCGAACACCTCCATCGCGACGGTCTCCGGAAATGCTGTTACCGCGAAGGCCCTCGGCACCGTCACGATCACCGCTCGCCAACTCGGCAACGCCAACTGGAAGCGCGCGGCCGATGTGCGTCAGACCCTGGCGTTCCTGAAGGCCGACCAGACCATCAATTTCAAGGCGCTCACCCCCACGGTTTACGGCTCGATGAACCTCACGATTTCCGCCGGAGCGACTTCCCGCCTGCCGGTTTCCTTCAGCAGTTCGAATCCCTCCGTGGCCGCCGTCACCGGCAACATGGTCACGGTTCTCGCGGCGGGAAACACCACACTCACCGCGTCGCAGGCGGGCAATTCCTTTTACAATGCCGCCGCGCCGGTCGGGCAGATGCTCACGGTCAACCAAGCCAACCAAACGATCGCTTTTCCGGCAGTGGGCACCCTATCTCTTGGACAAGGCACGGTTCTCCTCAATGCCACTGCCAGCACCGGCCTGCTCGTCGAATACACCAGCTCGAACACGACCGTGGCGACCGTGAGCGGCAATCTCGTCACCCTCCTTGCCCCCGGCCGCACCACCCTCACTGCGTCCCAATCGGGAAATGCAAATTATCTTCCCGCCACGAACGCCAGCAGGGCACTGACTGTGGCTTCCGCCATGCCGACGCTGACCACAGGAAACGCCAGTGCGATCGGTAGCACCACCGTCACCTTGAACGGTGAAATCGTCTCCACCGGCGGCATCAATCCCGTCGAGCGCGGATTCTTCCGCAGCACCACCAGCGGCTTCGCCGACGGCACCGGCATCAAGACCGCCGCCACCGGAAATTTCTCGTCGGGAGCCTTCAGCCTCAACGCCACCGGACTCGTTCCGGGAACGACCTACTCCTTCAAGGCGTTTGCGAGAAACACCGTGGGAACCTCCTACGGAGCCGAGCAAACCTTCACCACGGCACGGATTCCGCAGACGATTTCCTTTGATTCCTTGCTCCCACGAATATTCGGCGCCGCGCCGTTCGCCCTCTCCGCCACCGCCAGTTCGAATCTTACCGTTTCCTTCACGAGTTCGAATCCCACCGTCGCGACCGTGGAAGGCAATCTCGTCACCATCCTCGGCGCGGGCAACTCAACGATCACTGCCACGCAGGCCGGCAATCAAACGGTGGCCGCCGCCAGTCCCGTCGAGCAGGTTTTATCCGTTGGACGCCGCAGCCAGACCATCTCGTTCGGCCCGCTCTCCGCGAGGACTATCGCCGATGCACCCTTCGCCCTCTCGGCGAGTGCGACCTCGAACCTCACGGTGACATTCACCAGCTCGAATCCCGCTGTGGCCTCCGTGTCGGGGAATGTCGTCACGCTTCTCTCGGTCGGCACCACGACCATCACCGCAAGTCAATCGGGTGCCTCCAACGATCTGCCCGCCGAGTCCGTGTCCCATTCCCTAGTGGTCGGCCGCTCGGTTCCCATTGTCCACACCGGCGCCGCCTCCGGCATCGGCATCACCACCGCCTCATTGGTCGGTGAGATTCTCTCGACTCGCGGTGCCAACGCCGTGGAGCGCGGATTTTTCTTCAGCACCACCGAGGGATTCGGTGAGGGCATGGGAACGAAGATCGCGGCCACCGGCAACTTTACGGAAGGTGCCTTCACCCTGAATGCCACTGGACTTCGTTCCAACACCCCGTATTTCTTCAAAGCCTTCGCCCGGAACTCCGGCGGCACGGCCTACGGCGCGCAGCAATCCTTCACTACGCTCAAATCCCGACCCGCCATCGCGGCATTTTCGCTCAATGGCACGGTGGGCACGGTCTTCAGCCAAACGGTGAACGCCACAAATTCGCCCGACCTTTTTGTTGTCACCGCAGGCGCGCTCCCGGTCGGGTTGACCCTGAATTCCACCACGGGAGTGATTGCAGGCACGCCCTCGGCCGCAGGCACTGGCAACTTTACGGTCACCGCTGCCAACAACGGCGGCAACGGCACGCGCACCGCGACCTTCACCATCGCCAAGGGGGCTCAAACCATCACGGGCTTCGCGGGCACATCCCGGCTTGAGGTCGGTGAAACCCTGCCCGCCGGAGCCAGCGTGAATTCCGGTTTGCCGATCACCTACGCCAGTTCGAACGCCTCGATCGTCTCCATCGCCAATGGCACGCTCTCGGCCCTCATTCCCGGAGTGGCGGTGATCACGGCTTCGCAACCCGGCAACGCGAATTGGAACGCTGCCGCCTTGTTGCGAAAAGTGGTTTCTGTCGGATCGCCGCTTGCGGGCGTCAATGTCACGCCGCCTTCGAATCTCGAATATGATGGCACGCGCAAGACGCACACCGCGACCACCAGCGGAGTCACGGCCTGGACCTACCACTACACGGGGCGCGACGGAACGGTGTATTACGGAACGAGCGCACCGTTGTATGTCGGCGACTACGCCATGACGGCGGTTTCCTCGACCACCACCAAACCCGGCTACGCCACGGCGAATTTCACGATCTCGCCGAAACCCGTGACGCTGTCCCTCACCGGACTCGACAAATCCTACGACGGCACGACGAGCGCCTCGGCGGTGGCGACTGTGAACGGCCGCGTGGGCACCGACAATGTGGTGGCGGGAGGAACTCCGGTCCTCGCCTTCCAGAATGCCTCCATCGGCGCCAACAAGCCCGTGAATGTCTCCGGCTATGCCCTCACAGGAACACGCGCCGCGAATTACTTGCTCATCGAACCAAGCGGCATCGTGGCCAATATCACCACGCGCCCGCTCACGATAACGGCAAACGATGTAACGAAAAACTTCGGCGATGCCCTCACCAGCGGCCCGGGCTCGACGGCGTTCACATCCAGCGGTCTGCTCGCGGGCGAATCCATCGCCAGCGTGACCATCACCTACGGCGAAGGAGCCTCCGCACCAAGCGCCAACGGGCTCTACATCGGCCAAGTGGTTCCCTCCGCCGCCGTGCTCTCGCCCGGCAACGCTGCGAACTACGACATTCAATATGTCTCCGGCAACATTCTCGTCTCCCTGCCGCCGCCGGAATTTTTCCGACCCGTCAACGAGGGCAATGGAACGGTCACCGTTTTGTGGAACCCGCTGCCGGGCGCCGTGGGCTACGAGGTGCAATCTTCGATAAACCTCTCGATGGCGGGCGCGGCGACATCCAACGCCACCGAAACCGAGGCGACATTCCAACTCGCCGACAACACCGTGAATTACTTCCGCGTCCGCTCGATCCACGAGTCCTTCACCGGTCCATGGTCGGATCGCCAAGTCGTCCAACTCGTCCGCATCAATCCGGGAGTCACGCACTACGCGGGCCTGGCCGCGCATCCCGGCAATTTCACGGTGTCGGGAATCTTCGGAGCCAACAACGAAGCCGGCCTGACTCCCGCGGCGACATCTACCAACGCGACGCAAATCCGGTTCCTCAACCCGACCGGAGCGTGGGCCTCGATCATTTTCCGCAGTTCGACGGCGAACGCCTGGATTCAGGGAACAAGCACCCCGGCGGGTGAACTCGCGATCCCGCCCGGCACCGCCTTCACGCTGCGCAACCCCTCCACCTCGCTCAAACAGTATGTGGTCCTCTCGGGTCCGGCATTTGCGAATCCCGGCAACTTCACGCGCACCCCGAGCGGTCCCGGCAAGTGGTCGTTGTTTGCGCCGCTGCGTTCGCGTCCGAGCCTGCTCAGCGACCTCGGCTTCCACCCCGGCGCGGGTGTTGGCGACTTCCTCGCGGGCTCTAGCCAATCGACCTCGGACTACATCATCGTGAACGACGGACGCACCGTGCAGAAATCCTATTGGTTCAACATTCTCGAAGGCCGCTGGTATTCCGGCACCACGCTGCAGAGTGTGGTTCCGACGATCCCCGCCGGCGTGGGGTTTTACATCAGGCAGGCTCCAGGCTCCACATGGAGTCTCTGGAGTGTGCCGCAGGATTAGTTCGCCGCTCCAACGGTCGGGCGGCTTTTCAGTAGGCTGTCTGTTTGGGGCAAAGCACCTGCCAAGTGGTCTGCGTCACGATCACGACATCCACAAGCGGTGAGTAGTTTTCGATGTATTCCAGATCGGCCTCGATGCGACGCAGCACATCGTCGTCGGTCTTGGCCTCGCCGCGAATGCCTCGGACTTGCGCAAGGCCGGTGAGGCCGGGTTTCACCACCGTCCTGACATTGTAGGCGTTGAGCAATCGTTCCCATCTGCTGTTGTGTTCGGGCAGGTGGGGGCGCGGACCCACGACGCTCATTTCGTCCAGAAGGACGTTGAGGAACTGCGGGATTTCATCAAGCGAGGTTGAGCGAAGCCAGCGCCCTGCGGGGAAAACTCTTGGATCCCCGCGCCGGGCCTGGCTGATGTCGGTTTCCGCATCGCTGTGCATCGAGCGGAATTTGAAGATACGGAACTCGCCGCCGCCGACTCCTGTGCGTGTCTGTCGGAAAAACAAGGGGCCGGGCGACTGGAGGCGGTGAAGAACCCAGACCAGCACGCAAAGCCAAGGCATGACGAGAAACACGGCCACACCGGCGATCAAAAGATCGAAGACCCGCTTGATCGCACGGTTGAACGGGCTCTCGAGCGGTTCCCGGCGGAAGTGCACGAAGTTAAGCCCATCGACTTCCGCGCTCCACGCCCGCGCTCCGAAGCGGGTTTCCAGATCGTCCCAGAACATCAGACTCGCCCCGCGGCTCTCGGCGAGATCGAGGGAGCGCGAAAGTTCGGCGCGGTCGTGGGGCGGTTCAAGCCACATCAAGACGTCCGGCTTTTTCACCTGAAAGGCTTTTTCCAACTGCTCAAGCGGCCCAACCCAATCGATGTCCATTTTTCCGACTCGGATCTTCCGCGGCGCGACGATCCCTGCCACGGTGATCCCCATTCGTTGCTGCCGCATCAACCATTCGCCGAGGCGGTCGCATTTGCGCGTTTCCGCATGGCGTGTGACCAGCAGGAATCGTTGCCTGTTGTTGCGCGAAAAAACGATCGGCAGCACCAGGTGGGGCATGGCGAGGTTGGTGAAAGCCAGCGTCGCGTAAATGATCGGAAGCCAAGAGAACAAAAACACGCGCGAGATTTCCCGATCTTTTGTGGCCACGATGAAAAATACCATCACGGTTCCGACGAAGAGAGTCTGGCGTCCGGCCAAATGAATCCGTTCCCAGAAGAGTCCTGAGAGCTTTGCCGCATCCTCCGGGGCCTTGTAAACCGTCCGCACCAAAAGCGCGAGCATCCCAATGAGGGCGTAGAGGCTGTAGCCCCAGAAGCCCCCGATGAGTTTGAGCCCGAGGAGGTGCATGACGATCGCATACCAGATTGAAAAGCCCACCCAGAGTGCGATCGCTTGGAAGACCGCATGGATGGCGACCGCGCCGCGCTGCCTTTCCCGGATCATGCGTTTCTTTGTGCCGTGCTGGAGGTGGTGGTTGGCATCCTGTTGAGGCTATTCCTATTTGCCCGTGGTGCAAGCGGTCGGTGTGAGGGGAATATCCTCGGCGTCCCTGCGGCCCGGCTTCAGGCACGGGCGGGCAGGCTCCATGCGATCCCGGCGATGAGAAGGGTGAAGAGCTGCAGGGAGGGGATCTGCAGCGGGAAATCCCCCAGCGCGTGAAGCAGCACTCCGACCAGTGAGAAGGCGCAGACGGTTGGCAAGATTTTTGATTCGTCGGACTCGCCTCGCCAGGCGGAGCGAACGGCTCGGAGCATGGCGCCGAGCAAAAGGACGGCCCAGGCTCCCGCACCCGCCCAGCCCCATTCCATCGGCGTCTGCAGCGCGTCGGAGTGGGCCTTGTCCCAGCGCCCGGCGAGCGGGCTTCCCGCCCGGGCACGATGAATGTTGAACATCGGCTCGAAGGTTCCCGGACCGAATCCCCAGGCTCCTGAGGCAGGCAACGCGCTTTGGATGATGATCGCGCCGGCTTGATGCCGCCCTGTCGTGGCGGAGGTTCCTTTGCGCACACCGATTTCCCAGCGAGCCAGGGTTTTTTCCATCCCGAAGGAGTAGGCCAGAAGCGCGGTGGTGGCTGCAATGAGGGTGGCGATGGCAAGTCCGGTGGAGAGCCGGTGCGAGTGCGTGGCGCGCATCCGCCTGGCGGCGATCCACGCGGCGATCCCGAGCAGGAGGAGCACGCAGATCACATTGGCGGCGCGCGAGACGTTCACAAATCCCGCTGCGGCCGTGGTCGCCGAGGCCAGTGTCCAGAAAACACGCTCCCGCTCCGCACCCGGTCGCGCGAACGCCCGCACGGCCAAGCCTGCCATCAGAGGCATCACAAGATTGAGGAATGTCCCCGCGTTGGCGTGGTAGCGGAACACGGCAAAAAATGTTGCACCGAGGTTGCGTTCCACATCCCAGAAAATCGAGGGCGCCTCGGTGAGCCTCTGCACAAGGCCGAGGAGAACGAGGCTCAACCCGGTTCCGGCCAGGGTGTGCCACAACCGGTCGCGCCACACGCGGTTCGCTGTGAGATCGCACGCGATGCAGAATGCGCCGAGAAGACCTGTGGTGAGAAGCATCTGGGGAACGATCATCGCCACATCCATGAACCCCGGCCAACCGGGCATCGGTTGTTGCGGGCGGTCCACAAAAACCCGCGCCGCGTCAAGGAACAGATGGTTGGCGTTCCATGTCATGAACCAGCCCTGGAGCAGCAGGAAACCAACGGCCGCTGCAGCAACCCACGAAATGCGGGGAGGGCGGCCCTGTGCCAACACGCCCAGAATAAAAAGCCCGGTATTGGCAAGCAGGAGCCATGTCACCCACTCCCGCGCCCACTCCCGCGTCCCCCCGTAGAGCCATGCCGCGAGGATGATGTTCGCCAACAAGAACCACCGTGCGGCCGTGAGCGGAAGATTGGAGAGCGCCATGCGAGGGGAACGATGAAAGGAGATCGTGGTCAGGTCAACGCGTCCGGCGCTCGAATGACCCTTAGCCACCATTGAGAAGTCTCAGCAACGCGGGCACACAGATGCGGTCTCGATCCAGGGTGGACACAATGAGGTCGCGTGCGTTTTTTCGCAGATCCGCGGAGTGCTCCGGCTCGGCGAGGACGTTGCAGACACGGTTGGCGAGACTCGCGGTGTCGAAGAAGTCCACAAGAAGGCCGTTTTTTTCATGCTCTAAGAACTCGGTGACGGGCGGGGTGTTCGAGCCGATGACGACACATCCGGCGGACATGGCCTCGAGCATCGACCAGGACAAAAAGTAGGGATAGGTGAGATACACGTGTGCCCGGGAGACCTGCAGCACCTTCACATGCGCCTCGTGCGGGAGGCGCCCGAGAAAGTGCACGCGCGAGAGGTCCAGCCGGTCGCCAAGCCCGCGCAGAAGCTGTTCGCGCCATGTTATGCCGTCGGGCGGGCGGTTGCCATAAGGCGTCTCCTGGTCGCCCCCAACGATCAAAACCCGTGCCGATGGCCGCCTGGAGAGGATTTCCGGCAGGGAACGCAGGAAGATGTGCAGCCCGCGGTAGGGCTCCATGCCCCGATTCACAAACGTGAGGATCTCGTCGCCGGCGTGGAATCTCGACCCGTTCTTGAGCGCGATCCGTGCCGAGGGATCCGGCTTGATGTTTCCCGTGTCGAACCCCTCGTGGAGCACTTGGAGATCGGGGCGCAGGTGGCTTGGAAAAAGCGAGGCCTGCCATCGCGTCGGCGTCCATCGGGCATCGCAATCCTCCCACGCCAGCAGTGGTGTCGCATTTTTCATCCGAACCTCCAGCCGGTTATCCATCGAGACGGGAAACTCCGGATCAAACCCGATATCCGCCCCCTCCGGCCGGTAGAAATATTCAAAATATCCGCAAATCCGTGCGTGGGGGAACACCTCGCGCAGAAAAAGCGTGTCGCCCCAACCGGTGTGCGCGGTGATGATGTCGGGCCTAAAACCGTCCTTTTTGAGGGCGATCAAGGTGAGTTGCACGGCTCTGGCGCGGAGCGCGTTCTCCTCCAGCACACGCACATGATGGTGGGCGGTCGTGGCGGGTCTTTGGAATTTGTAGCCGACCAGCCGCACTCCCGGAACCGCCTTCGCCTGCCGCCGCACGTTGGCGAGTTCGCCGAGCCCAGTGACCTCATGCCCCGCAGCTGCCAGATGGCGCGCCAGATGCAGGAATTGACCGGGAAAATTCGGATGCAGAAAGAGGTAGGTTTTTTTACTCATGGAAAAGGGGCGTCCGCCATGTCCTCGTTCGGACGCCTTTCCTTAACCATATTCCCGGCAGTTGCTCAAGGCCGCCCTCCCCATGCCCGCCGCAATTCAAGCCGGTGCCCGCAAATGGCCGGCCTGCTTCGAACCGCGGCCGCCTCGCCCCTCAAAGGCCGGGATATCCAAGGATGGAAAACCCTTCGCGACGAACCAAGAAACTCCCACTCCGAGGTTTGACATCAGCCGAGCAAAAGCCAAATTCTCCGTTGACCTCAAGTTCCCCTGAAAATTGCCGATTTCACCCTTGGTGCGTTAGTTCCCATTTGACCCAAAGCATTCCATTCCATGAAGAGATTTTCCTATTCCACCCGAGACGATTTCGACACCGCCAAGGCCACTCTAGCCGGGGATTCGCTCGTAGACGAAATCGATTT
>Ga0247843_1006748_pt1 | contig 14715 bp, 12 predicted proteins | sample LaCruzMarch2017__FD_192420 | JGI IMG/M metagenome (GOLD analysis project Ga0247843, IMG submission 192420) | Freshwater microbial communities from meromictic Lake La Cruz, Castile-La Mancha, Spain - LaCruzMarch2017_8m | ecosystem: Environmental > Aquatic > Freshwater > Lake | place: Spain...
AGGCGCTATTTTGCGTCTGCGAGTGACTTCAGCAATTTATCGCCATCTGCGCGTAAAACCTCGCCGTTCAGGGCGAGGATGTAAGCGCGGGAAGGCGAAGCCTTCGTTGCTTTGACCTTTAATTTAACGTAACGCTTGCCATTGCTTAATATACTTGTAGACAACGGAAATCGGCGCGCTGCCCCAGCTGCATTCTGCAAAGTGACTTGGGATGGGGTGAACTCAGACGACAACTCGACTACAAGATCCAGTGGCACGGCTGCATATTGTTGGCCGTACCGTCGAAGCACACAAGCCAAACATGTCTAGCCTGTGGCCATGTATCAAAAGAGAATCGACGGACGCAGGCGAAATTCCCGTGCATCGATTACGGCTAAGAAAATCACGCTGATTTGGTCGGCGCGATTAATGTGTTAGCGCGGGGATACTGCTTGTTAGCCCGTGTAGAGTCGGTGCAGTCAGACCGCTCGATGAAGCAGGAACCCACCGAAGTGACTCAGGCAGCCTTTGCCTGAGCACCGTAGGAATCCCCGTCCTTCCCGCGCAAGCGGCAGTCGTCGACTGAGCGCGGGTAGGACGTCAACTACTCTCTGAAATGGCTGGCTTTGTTTCTGGACAAGCCATCGGGGTCGATGGTGGCCATGCGTTGTATTAACTACGCGCTATGCCAAACATTGAACTGCGGACGATGACGGAGTGAAGTGCAAATAGATGAACAGAGTCACATTTCAGTGATCGTCAAAGCACTTTGCCGGACACCTCGTCTATCAAATGCATATTAGTCAGATCAGCAACTAAGGTGATGGATTGCCCATCTTTGGCACCGGCAAGAGGATTCACTCTGCCACACACTTCAACCCCTTGAATGAAAAAATACACCATGGTCTCCATCCCCATGGGCTCTGTGACCTCTAACATGACTTCAAAGCTATGGTGCCCGGGCTCACGGTGCGGACGCTCTTCGACGATGTGTTCAGGGCGCAGTCCAAACAGTAAAGAGGTACTGCTCAAATGGTTGCGATAGCGCGCTGCCTTTTCTTGAGGTACCGGAAAGGCAATTTGATCATTGAGACGCAACAGCAACTCACCCGAGTTTTCCTCAAGCCTACAGGGTATAAAGTTCATTGAAGGCGAACCAATAAAGCCCGCTACAAATTTAGTCGCCGGAAAATGATAAAGCTCTTGTGGCGTACCGACTTGCTCAATGCGCCCAGCATTCATGACAACGACCCTGTCGGCCAGTGTCATCGCCTCGACCTGATCGTGCGTGACGTACACCGTTGTTGTCTTAACTTTTTGGTGTACGCGTTTAATCTCGGTACGCATCTGCACCCGCAGCTTGGCGTCTAGATTCGATAAGGGTTCATCAAATAGAAAAACTTTGGGGTCTCTAACAATGGCTCGCCCCATCGCCACACGCTGACGCTGTCCACCAGAAAGTTGTTTGGGTTTACGCTGCAGCAGCTCTGAAATATCCAGAATCTTGGCTGCCGCGTTGACGCGCTCTGCGATCTGGGGCTTGGGTACTTTTTTGAGACGCAAGCCAAACGACATATTCTCAAAGACTGTCATATGCGGGTACAGCGCATAGTTCTGAAAAACCATCGCAATATCTCGATCTTTAGGCGGCACATCGTTTACGACATGATCGCCGATCAAGATGTCGCCACTGGTAATGTCTTCTAGCCCGGCGATCATGCGAAGGGTCGTACTTTTGCCGCAACCCGAAGGCCCGACTAAGACTAAAAACTCTTTATCGGCAATCTCTAAATCAATGCCACGAACCGCCGGCGTATCGTCATAGTTTTTAACGAGTTGCTGCAACTTGACCTGAGCCATTTGATTATCCTTTTGTAGCGCCAGCCGTCAGCCCGGCAATGTAGTAATCCATCAAGAACGCGTAGATCACCAAAGGTGGCGCAGCTCCTAACAAAGCGCCCGCCATAATCTGCCCCCAGTTATAGACATCGCCTTTAATAAGCGTGGTCACGATCCCGACCGGCAACACCAATTGGTCGGATGACGTTGTGAACGCCAAGGGATACAAGAATTGAGACCAAGCCACTGTGAAGGCAAAGATCATGGCCGCTATAATGCCTGGGATCGCAACCGGGATAAAGATCTTTGTCAGCATTTGAAAATATCCGGCCCCATCGATCAACGCGGCCTCGTCTAGTTCTTTTGGAATCGAAGCAAAGTAAGCAATCAAAATCCAAGTCGCGAAGGGTACGGTCAAGGTGGGATAAATAATGATCAAGGCCCACCAATGGTTAATCAGCTCAATGCCAGTCAACTGATTGATAAAGGCAAAGATCTTAAACAACGGAATGAACAACAGCGTATCAGGTACCAGATAGGTCAGAAAGACGCCGGTCGCCAGCGTCGTCGAGCCCCAAAACTTCATTCTTGATAACGAGAACGCAGCAGGGATACTGATCAACATCGTCACGATCACGACAATCACAGCAATGACACTCGAGTTTCTGAAAAACATCAGGTAATCATTTGAGCGAAACAGCGCCAGGTAATTATCAAACGTTGGGCGATTGACCCACCAGGGGTTTGTCACTGCTGAAATTTCACCACTGTCTTTCAGTGAAGTGATCAGCATGTAGATCGGAGGCATTAAAAAAAATATTGAAAAAAGCAGCAGAAAAAAGTAAGACCAGAGCAAGGCCCAGCGCCGACTGCGCTGCATGCTGCGCTGCACGGGTGCCACATTGCTAGTCGCTGCGATTGAATGTTGTGACACGATTAGGCCTCGTTTCCACGTTTGTTAACACCACGCAAAATGAATATCGCAGCAATCCCTAAGATCGGCAGCATGAACAGTGATACGCTTGCACCTAAGGGGATGTCGTTACCTTGTATGCCAAGGTTGAAGGCCCAAGTCGCGAAGACATGCGTTTGATCAACAGGGCCGCCTGAAGTCAGGATCCGGACAATATCAAAATTAGAAAAAGTGACAATCAAAGAAAACAAGACCGTGATAGAAATAATATTTCTCATCATGGGTAAGGTGATGTACCAAATTTTTTGCCACCAGTTTGCGCCGTCAATTGAGGCGGCCTCAAACAATTGTTCGGGCACTGACTTCAGCGCCGCCAAATACATGATCAAAAAGAAAGGTGCGCCATACCAAACGTTGACTAAGATGACAGAAAACCGCGCCCAGAACGGGTCTCCAAGCCAATTCACTGGATCCATGCCGATACGAACAAAAATCCAATTCAGTGCGCTGTAGGTAGGATCAAACAACCAGAACCAGCCTAAGGTGCTCATGGCTGGCGGAATCACCCAGGGGATCAACAGCATGCCGCGCCACTTACGCTGGCCTTTGGCAGGTATCGTATGAACAAAATGTGCCAGCATAAAACCAATGGCCGCCTTGAACAGCACCGCGGTCACAGCAAACAGGCAAGACTGCTTCACGACCATCCAAAACGTTTCACGCTTAAACAAGAATACGAAATTGTCCAGACCAACGAAGCGTTCCATTGATTTATTCAAGGTCGCCAGATACATCGAAAACAATGCGGGATAAATGACAAGTGCCGTCACCAGCACGATCAAGGGTAAGGCTAGAAAAAATGCCACCGTTGACTTGCGTCGAAGAAAAACTTTCAGGGTGGTAGGTCTGCGTGCTGCAGAACCCTGCAAACTCGTCGCGTCATTTTGCATTGAAATTTTCCAGAATGAGCTTCAACCGGATACGTGAACCATGGCGTGCGCACTCAGGCGCACAACCATGTTCGTTCAATATGGCATACCGACTTAGAACTTAGGTTCGCATGAAGCCTTCAAGTTCAGATGACGCCCAACCAATTGCCTTCGCCACTGAATCACCACCTTGTGTGCACTTGGCAATCATTTTTGTCATAGTCGCCTGAGCGTAAATTTGCTGTGCAATGGCAACAGGCGCAGGGGCTGCAGCAATCGATACAATCTCTTCGCCACGTGGTGGGTAGTTGTAAGATACACCAACAGGTGGGCCTACCTCAGCCCAGGTTTTGAAGTCACGAAGGCCAGAGTAACCAGGGATGTCATAGCCACCGCTACCAATCACCATTTTCTCGATGCTGGCTCTGTCAGACAGATGCGTGAGTAAGCTTTTTGCGGCAGAGATATTTTTTGACCACTTCCAGGTGCCCCAAACATAAGGTAACCCAGGCGAAAAGCGACCCTTTGGTCCCTTGGGCGACGGGAACGTCCAACACTGTTCGGCAACTTTTAAATTATCCCTAACCGCGACCGCCCAAGCGCTAGGCGGGTTCATGATCAGCGAGCCTTGTCCCGAGATCAGATACTTATTATTCGAAGCGTCGTCCCAAGCAAAGACGTCAGCCGGGATCACCTTCACCAAGCGCTGCATATACTCGAGCACCTGTTTGGTGGCATCAGAGTTCACGGTGATATTGCCTTTTGCATCGACTAAGATTGCACCGTAGGCTGCAAACAGTGCGCCGACCCAATCGACCGAGTCCGTAGTTTGGCCAAGCCCTAAACCAAAAGGATTACCGCCTTTGTGACATTTTTCAGCGGCCGACAGGAAAGCGTCCCAGGTCCATTGATCTTGCAAAGCCTTGTCTGGTTTTCCATTTGCCCCTGGATACATTTTGACAACATCTAGATTGGCATATTTTGCTAACAGATCCATGCGGCCGCAAGGCCCCTTGACCTGACTGCCATTGGTGGCTGGTACGCCGATCCAAGAGCCATTGACTTTTCCTAGGTACTGCACGACCTCAGTCGCATTACCGTTCTTTTTTATTGCCGCATTCACAATGTCATCCATAGGCACTAAGTTCTTAGCCTGATTGGGCGCATCCCAGCTGGTCAATTGAAGAATGTCGTGTCCGGATTTGGCTTGTGCCTCTGCCACTGCAGTCAGTTGTAGTTTGCTACCTTGCGAGGTGATGTAATCAATTTTGACATTCACCTTTTCTTTTTCTCCCCATTCTTTACAAAGCTTGGTAAGAGAATCGTTAGCACCCGGAACCCAATGATCCCAAAAGCCAATCGACAGGTTGCCAGCAGCGTGTGCAGTTCTGATAAAGGGTGAGGTAATAGATAGTGCTGAAGCAGAAGCTGCGCCTGCCAGCAGACGTCGACGAGAAAATTTTACGTTTAAAGCCATGAGTGTGTCTCCTGATAGTTGGAAAACGAACGAGCTTGATGCCGTTACAACACTGCACAAAAATCGAAGCTCATTTATTTAAATAGTTTTAAGCTTGACCTGCGGTTGATCTGAATCAACAGCCTAATCGTACGGCTGAAGTTGAAAATGTCTGCTAGCGTTATCCCTTAGAAGTACAACAAAAGCATTGATTAATTTTTGTGTCGCGAGGCTCAAGAAATCTTGAGCACCCCTAGTGGTGCTGTGAGTCACCAAACGAATTTTTTCTGACTACTTCAAATCAAGTTCAGCATAACCACCCGTGGCCACAGCGTCACAGCGTGCACGAAACTCTGGGCCCGAGCCAGCGTAACGTGCGAGCACACGCACCGACTTGCCCTCGACGTTCTTATTCACACCGGTCATCCACGAATCAACGTCATTGGCTAAAAGACCGACCGAGGCGGCTTTGACGACGTCCATCCATGCCTCAACGCTTTTAGCACTCGCCTCGACGCGCGAGAGCTTTTTTGTTTGCATGTAGGCAAGTAGTTGCGAGACCCACTCGACGTTGTACTCAAGGCTACGGGGAATATTACCCAAGGCACCCATCGGCCCCAATATCATCAGCAAATTCGGAAACCCTGCATTTTGAAAACCATGAAAGGTTTTGGCGCCTGCGGCCCATTGGTCTTTAAGCGATTGGCCTCCTATACCGCGAAAGTCGATCTGATCGTAAGCGCCGGTCAGTGCGTCGAAGCCTGTTGCATAGATGATCATGTCAAACTCAAACTCACGCTCTGTCGTTTTGATCCCAGTCGCAGTGATTCGCTCGATCGGGGTCTCGCGTAAATCAACCAGTTCAACATTAGGCTGGTTATACGCCTCGAAATAACCACTCTCAAGAGGCAGACGACGCGTGCCGAAACCATGGTTTTTAGGGATGAGTCTTTCGGCAGTGACAGGATCTTTGACCCGTTGACGAATTTTGTCGGCAATAAACTCTGACATCCAGGCATTGGTTTGCGGACTTGTTAAGAGATCGCAAAAGTTTCCAACCGAAACAGAAAAGCCGCGTTCTTTGTAGAGTTTCTCCCAGAGTTCTTTACGCTCTTGCTCGGATACATCGACACCCCGACGTGGATCAGGATGATGAAGAAAGCCAGAAACATTTTCGTGACAACGTTTGAAGATATCTGCGTATGAGGCCTTGATCGTGCGTTGCTGCTCGTCAGTAATCAGGCCGTTGTGTAAGGGCGCACTCCAGTTAGCGGTGCGCTGAAAAACGGTAAGGTGCCCGACCGTTTTGGCAACCTCTTGAATGGTTTGGATACCGGTTGCGCCGGTTCCTAATACCGCGACGCGTTTGCCTGCAAAGCTGACGGGTTCGTGCGGCCAGTTTGCCGTGTGGCAAGCGATCCCGGTATAGTCTTCGACCCCTGCAATATTTGGCAAGGTCGGCACCGACAACGGCCCAATCGCGGTGATGAGAAACTGCGCGACCATTTTCTCACCGGTATCTAACGTTAAGTGCCAATCCCTTGTTGTTTCGTTCCATTCGGCACTGACCAGTTTTCGATTGAAAAGAATGTCTTGGCGCAACTTGAATTTATCAGCAACGAAACCGGCGTAGCGCAGTGTTTCGGGTTGGGGTGCGAAGTGCTCAGTCCACTCCCACTCTTGAAGCAACTCTTTCGAAAAAGAGTAGCCGTAGCTATAACTTTCAGAATCAAAACGCGCGCCGGGGTAACGATTCCAATACCAAGTGCCGCCCACATCGCTGCCAGCCTCAATCACGCGCACCGACATGCCAAGCTCTCGCACACGAAACAGTTGATACATGCCGCCCAAACCCGCCCCGATAATGATGACGTCTAGTTTTTGGGTGGGTGCGGTGCCACTGTTCGTTGTTTGGTTTTGATTCATTTTGGCTTTTTGTTATTTGAATGGTGAAAGAGAACTTACCACTTTTGCGTTGAACTTTAACCTTTCGTAGCAAAAATAGGGACGCAAGCTTACGCCGAGACTACGCATCGCTATGGCTATGAACAGCGAGCTGCGGCGAAAGTCACTTGGCTTTACGCTGTATCGACCGTTACCACGCCAAAAGTGTGTTTCAAACCAAGCTGTAATTGTCCAGCCACTCCCCAATACTGACTCATTGCAATTAGCATTCGCCACCGAGATTTCAAGCCTCACAAATTCATTGCTTTAATCGCAAAAAAGAGATAAATTGCTAAGGTGGATAGAACAAGTTAACCCGCTAGCTGTAACAGAACTCATGAGGATGCCCACCGATATCCAAGCGCGTTTTGTGCACATTTCAGAAATGCTTCAAGAGTTTGGACATCAATCAGAGCGGCTACGGAGAATAAATAATGGATAGCCTGAAAGAAGTTAAAGCACGCATATTGAAAGATGCCGCGGTCAGTGCCGAGTACACATTGCAACAACCCGAGTTTGCCATCGCGCGCGAGCTGATCGCTGCGCGCATGCGAGCAGGAATGACACAAGCCGAGTTAGCGCAGCGCATGAGCACGACCCAATCTACGATTGCCAGATTAGAGAGTGGGCGCATGATGCCTTCAATGCGCACATTTGCTCGATATGCTCAAGCGACAAATAGCCATACCGTGGTGCGATTGGTAGCAAACAAAAAAGCCCAACCTTGTGAGTTGAGCTAAGTTATTAATTTTAAATGGGTAAAAAAAGTCTCTTATTTTCAATAGACTAGATAAATATCGTACTTTTCCGACATTGATGCCTGATGATTAGCTTCCTACAAATATTATGAATATGACTCGTATGCACAACCCACCCCACCCCGGCCTCACGATCCGCGACGATGTTTTACCAGCGCTCGGTCTCAATGTCACTCAGGCGGCTGAACAATTGGGCGTCTCTCGTGTTGCATTTTCTCGCATCATCAACGCACGTGCTGCAATCTCACCCGAGATGGCCTTGCGGATCGAAGCATGGCTTGGCAAAGAGCGCGGCGGCGACGCCCGCCTTTGGCTGGCGCAACAATCAGCCTACGACATGTGGCAAGCCGCTCAGCAGTTCAAGCTTAAGCCCATGCGCGTCACGCCTGCGCCAGCCATGGCTTGACATCCGCGTTGCCCATGAAATGAAAAATTAGAGAGGCCACGCAGCATAAAGTCGTTGCTGGTGGCCTCTCAGAAATATAAAAGCAAATTGAAATTATTTTGCTTTCAAAAATGCTTCAACTTCAAGCAAGACTAACTCGTTATCGTCAGCTTTGTTAGGATCACGGCTGCTCGAGAAGGGTAAGTTGTTGTCGTTGCCAACAATGATGTGACGGGCATCGACGATATCGACGTTTTCAATTGTGAAAAATGGAAACGTCAGTACGCCGTTATTCAGGGGCTTCTTCGATTTCTTTTGTGGATCCTGAATTTTCATCAAATCGATGAAGGCGATTTTTCGGACAGGTCCGCCTGCATTGGCGTCGGTAAGTTCAACTTTATAGATACGTTTGAACTTAGCTAAGTCATGAAAGCAATCGGTGCGCCGTTGACCTGCTGGGCAAGCTTTGTCTTCTGTCCCTTCGCCATTGTCGCGTTCAATAATCAAACCTGTCGTGGCATCAATCATGTTGAAGTCACCGATTGCGTGATGGTTTCCCTCCATGACATATTTCCAATGACGGCCAGTCCATTTATTGGTTTTGACGTCAAACTCAACAATGCGCAAGTACTGTTTGCCATCGACGGCTTCATAAGACTTTGTGGTCTCATCCCAAAGCGCGCCTTCTAGCAAGGGGTAAAGCTTGGTGCCGTCTACTGAAGCGGCCATGCCTTCATACCCTTTTGAACGGCGTAGTTGAAAAGCGACCAAATCTGTTGGGGTATTGGGCGCAACCACAGAAAAATGATCTGGGGATTTGATCAGCTTTCCATCCACCATGGTTTCGAAAATTTCAACAACTTTGCCATTCAAATCAGCTTTGATAATGTAAGGCCCAAACTCTTCGCCAATCCACAAAAAACCATCGGCAAATTGAAAGGACTCTGGATCAAAATCAGCGCCAGTGAGGTAGCGTTTATCGGTTGACTCATGAACAATTCTGAAGGGGACTTTCTTATCTGGGTCATGCAAGAACACTGTCTTCAACACATTGGCTGCGCCCGTTGCAAAGTCAATGTTGTAATGACTTAAATACAACATGAAGTCAGGCGAGTTGGCCTTTGAGCCCGCACCATTGTCGGTCAAAATCCAATAGGTACCGTCTGACATTTTTTTAGTACCCGAATGCCCTTGAATGGGTTGGCCTTTGAAGGGCAACTTAACCCCAGTTGGGCGACCTGCCGATTGACCTTCAATTGAACCCAATTCTTCGACGCGCTTGTTGGTGGTGAACTTGCCAGAGGTTTGCAACACTGAAGGTGCATCTGCTGGTGCATTAACGAAGGTCATGGCAGGAATCACCACATGGCCCGAAAGCGTTGCGGGGTGTTCTGTTTGTGCCTGAAGGGAGGTGACACAGCACATTGACATTGCCAGCACGGCAAGTGAGTGCACTGTCTGCTTTGGAAGATAAAACATGAAGGCTCCTAGATGTTTGAAGATGCCAGCAAACTACGCCGACAGACTCCAATCTAATCTACGATTATGTATTTCCTTTGACAGTTGGCGAGCGCTACGCTCAAGCGCCTGTCACAGTTTTGTCAAAATAGTGACTTCAACTCACTGATCGTTAGCGCACAGTAAATTGAGTTTGTACGGTTCATAGCGAATAGGTGACTTTAGAGAAACCGACACGCCATTAGCCCAGGTGAGCACGGACTTGTGCAATCAACGCGATCTGCTGTTCGTGCCTGATGAACTGACCGAGTTCAACCCGTAACTGAGATTGGCTGATATTGAAGGTTTTTGAGCCCTTGAGCGGCGGCTCTATTTTTGCCCACTGCGTGTTGAACTCATAAACGGTTTCTTTGTGGCCAATATATTTTTTGACCAATAAGCATTTATCTTCAATTTCAACCGTTTCGCAATCTAAGGCGTGCCTAGAGTAGATTAAAAAACCAATCGTGACGGCACATATTTCTAGGGCCGTAAAAATTGAAATCATCCATATCCCAGCCAAAAAGAAACCTGTGGCCACGATCAATGAGAGGCAGACTAAAACGACATAAAACATGAGCAGCTGCTTTGGTGTCAAAGCACAGTTTTTTCGCATTTGCCAGCGTTTCATGCCCATGTCGATGACCGTAGAATGACCTAAAGGGAAAAGATCGCTATTCTAAGATTTTTCTCTAGTTATTGCTAACTCAAGACACTAAACTGACACGCTGCGTAGATATCAAGTAAGTCTTTGACTAAAAACCTAGCCATGACACAAATTATGTACAAAAACCGCCACTGGTTAGCCAACAAGCTCTTGTCAAAATGTCTTGCCATTGTTCTCGTTTGTAGCGCGCCTTTGGCCAGGGGGGCAGACCCTGCACCCTCAACGCCGCTGCATTTGACCCTGGCCAGACAACTACTAGAAAATGTTGCACTAAGTCATAATGAGTATCGGCATACTGAACAAATCAGCCTGCCCAGCGATGGTCTGTCTAAAGGCTTCGCCATGTATGCCGATTGCTCTGGCTTGGCGATCGCCCTGCTCGACCGGGCAGCAAGCCCCGCTCGGTCATTAATGTCAGTTCCAAAACCGCGTCAACGGCCATTAGCAGAGGATTTTGTTGACTCGATTCAAGGCGCTCAGGGGTTTAACCAGATTACGACTGTCGAACGCATTCAACCCGGCGACCTGATCGCTTGGAAATTTACTTTAGATATTGATAAGAAAATCGCCAAAGATACGGGGCATGTGATGTTCATTGACACCATCCCGGTCAAAATTGAAAACAGAGCGCCCTTTGTGCCAAACACCACACAATACGAAGTGTTTGTCATTGACTCCTCAAAGGCTTATCACGATCCGCACGATACTCGGGTACAAGCCGACGGCACAAAAATAAAGGGCTTAGGGCGCGGAAAGCTTAGGCTTTATGTATCCGCTGATCACGAAATCGTTGGGTTCGCCAATAACTTTACCAACGCAATGTTTCAACCCCTTGACCCTGCTTGGACACAATACAGTACCGGCAAAAGTAAAAGCGGCGCGATTGGTCGACCGATCTATCGTTGACGGCGGCTCACCCTGATGATGAATTTTGCCTGGTATTTAAAAAATCGCTTCGCTGTAGTGGGTCAATATCGCCCACTACTGGTGGCGTTTTATTTTCTTTTTATCTTGGCACTGGGGATGACAACCTTCACCCATTATGGGATGTCAGCAGACGAACTGATTAGCCGCACAAATGGCGGGATGAGTTTGAACTATATCGCTGAGAAGTTCAACATCACTTGGCTCAAAAACGATCCGATCTTAGCCACCTTCGATATTCCGCTCAACGAGTATTACGATCGCGACTATGGAGTCGCCTTTGATTTACCTGTGTTTTTTATCGAACGTTTATTTTCGCTGAACGACTCACGGCAGCAATTCTTACTGAGGCACGCCTTAACCTTTCTTGTTTTTTGGGCTGGCCTAATTGCAATGTATCACACAGCGAAATTGCGTTTCAATCATTGGGGCTATGCCCTGCTGGCGAGCACGCTGCTGTTGACAAGCCCTCGACTCTACGGCGAGGCGTTTTTCAACAACAAAGATATTGTTTTCATGGCGTGTTGCGCGGCAAGTCTGTATACCCTGACTCGACTGCGACTGACACTCAGTTGGCAAAGCGCTTTCTTACACGCATGCATGATTGCGCTCACGATCAATATCCGTATTGCTGGTGTGATTTTGTTTGGGCTAACAATTTTTATGCTTGTGATGCTTGCTAGTCTTCGTTTGATTACGGTGCGACAATGGTTAACGTTGACGGTTGTGTTTGGTGTGACCAGTGCCCTGTGTATCGTTGGGCTGTGGCCTTGGTTATGGGAAGACCCTTTCACGAATTTTTTAGTCGCATTAAAAAACATGTCTAAATTTCGTTGGGATTACTTTAATCTCTACTTAGGTGACTATGTTTTTGCAAAGAGTTTGCCTTGGCATTATGCGCCAACATGGATTGCGCTGACCACACCCGTCCTGATTTCGGCATGCTTTGTACTAGGCGCCGTACACGTATGCATGAAAGTGGTATCACGACCGCGACAAAATTTAAAACGCCTCGATTATTTTCTAGATGTTTTATTTTTGGCAGCGGCCGGAGGCCCGATTTGCGCGGTCATCATTTTGAATTCAACACTCTACGATGGCTGGCGACAACTCTATTTTATTTATCCGGCCATCGTGTTGCTCAGCGTAGCCGGTTTGCAGGCGATCAACAAAAAACAAGTGCTTGGGATACCTGTGGCTGGTTTAATGGGGATTCTGTTCAGCGTACAAATCCTGTTTAACGTGAGCTGGATGATACGCAATCACCCCTTTCAACATTTGTACTTCAATGGTTTGATGACACTACTGTCATCGCATCAAAGCTTTGAGCGTGACTATTGGGGCTTGACCGATGTGAAGGGGCTTGAATTTATTTTGGCCAACGACGATAGACACCGCATCACAATTCGGTCACTCGGCGTAACCTCTGTGCAGCAGGCAATTGAGCTGCTAAGACCGCAAGATCGCAAGAGAATGATCCTAGATCCCTCAAACTCAGAGTCGGATTATATTTTGACAAATTATCGATTTTTTGATGGCTCTAGATTTGAACAACCCCACAAGGCCTACACGGTCTTTTACGAGATCGTCATTGACGGCAGCACAGTGCTCACCGTTTATCGGCGGCTTAGCACTAGCCAGCAGTAGCGGTGTAATCGTTTGTTCAACCGCTCATTCTGCTAGTGAACGTTAACGCGCGTAAACAACACCCGCGCCACCCCTGGGGTCAGCTCCGCCTCGCATACGCCCGCCAATGGTTGAAATCACGTGCGCACGCGACATGCTTGGCTCAAAGCTGTGCGCGCTTTGCAAAACGGTATGGCCCAACGCACGTAACTCTTTAATCACCGAGCGCGGCACGGTGGCTTCAGTGTGTATCCCCAGACCCTCACAATGAATGCGTGGCACGGTGACGGCTTCGACCGGCGACATGCCAAAATCCACCACGTTCAGAATAGCCTGCAAGGTGGCGCTGATGATCACACTCCCGCCCGGTGCGCCGGCTAACAACACGGGCTTGCCGTCTTTGAGCAACATAGTGGGCACCATCCCGGTGGTGCGCGCTTTGCCAGGGGCCATCGAATTCTTTTTATTTGGGATTGGATCAAACAACTTCATCGAATTGTTGTAGTTAAAGCCTAAGCCCGGGCTCACGACGCCCGCAGCCGTGCCAAGCGTATGCGTCATCGATACCGCATTGCCCTCGGCATCCATGACACACACATGCGTGGTGCAGCCGGGTGGCGCTTCTTCTTGGCCACCGGCGTACTGACCCGACTTGATTCGGTCAGCCCAATACGCTGCACGCTTTTTCGATATCAGCATCTCGGTCGGGACGTCTGCAAAACGTGGATCGCCTAGATATGCATTGCGATCCACATGGGCAGCAGCCATCGCGCGCGCCACTAAATCGATGTGCCGTGCCGAGCCATGATCGAGAGCACTCAAGTCAAAATGCTCAAGAATCTGCAACATTTCAATCAAGGTGGCACCACTGCCTGGTGGGGGATTAGAGCGCACCTCATAGCCGCGATAAGATCCCACTAAAGGTGCACTTTCTTCGGGTTGATAGTCGGCTAAATCTTTGCGGGTGACGAACGAACCATTGGCTTGAAGGTCGCGGGCGATCTCATCGCCGAGCGCACCTTGATGAAACTCGCGCCAACCACCTTTGGCGAGTCGCTCTAAAGTGCGCGCATAGTCAGGCAGGCGCATCACATCGCCAACCTTGAACAAACGCCCCTCGGGGTGCAGATACACGCGCGCGCATTCGGCAGTTTTTCGGATACGTGTGAGGCCATCGGGGATACCAGGCTGAGCGTAACCGCTCCAGACCGTTGCCAGGTTTGGCGTGACTAAGATGCCTTCGTTCGCTTGGGTAATCGCCGGAGCGATCAAATCGGCCCAGGGCATCGAGCCAAGTTTTTCATGAAACAAGCCGAGCCCCGCAGGCGTACCTGGCGTCATGATGGCCGTGTAGCCAATTTCGCTTCTGAAATCATCAAACAAGCTATAGCCTGAAATCGGAGTGCGGCCCTTACAGTCCTTTTCCCACATCTCCGGGCGCACGTTAGAGCCCGCACGGTTATAGAAATCGATCATCCCGCTGGTGCCCGTGGCTGCATGAAAGTAGTGCAAGGTACCCATGCCGCCCAAACCGCACATAAAGGGATCATTCACCATTTGCGAAAAAGCCGTTGCCAACGCCGCGTCAAAGGCGTTACCGCCCTGTTCAAGGATCTCGGCACCCACTTCAGCAGCACGCGGCTGCGGACATACGACAACGCCTTTCATGTGGTCTTATATGAACGCCTCCCGGTTTGGCAAGAAATATTTGATATCGACAGTAAAGGTGGTTGCAGTCTTATATCCGGTCTGTTTGTGCAGACGCGAAGCCTGCTGACCCTGATGGAATTCGCCGAGA
>Ga0247843_1006753_pt1 | contig 14713 bp, 13 predicted proteins | sample LaCruzMarch2017__FD_192420 | JGI IMG/M metagenome (GOLD analysis project Ga0247843, IMG submission 192420) | Freshwater microbial communities from meromictic Lake La Cruz, Castile-La Mancha, Spain - LaCruzMarch2017_8m | ecosystem: Environmental > Aquatic > Freshwater > Lake | place: Spain...
GACAGCTTGAAAAAGCCGTTCAGCAATTCCAACCAGATGTCATTTTAACATTAGCGGAGGCCAGTCTTTGTCACATAGCACGCAAGGTTGCCTGTAAACACAAAATTCCACTGGCAGGCCTTTTTTTAGACTGGTTCCCGATCATGAGTGCCCATTTCGGGCATCAATGGACTCAGTCGACATTAAGCAAGCGCTACCGGGAACTGTATGCAGCTTGCGACTTGGCCTTTTGCACCAGCGATGGCATGCAGGAGGTGCTCGGGCCCCATCCCAACAGCCATGTGATTTACCCGATGCCGGGCTGGCATAAGGTTCCTGAAAAAACTTTCCCGCCAGTGACCGGAAAATTTCGCATTGTCTATGTGGGAGCAGCTCAAGGGTTTTATGGGAGAATGCTCCGAGCCTTTATACACGAGATCGAGAAGCATCCGAACATGGAGTTGATTATCGTTGGCCCCACGCAAGACTGGCCGGATCAGGAAATTCATAGGGCGAAGGAAAAGGGCATATGTCTTGGCTTCATGCCGCCAGAGAAAGCCGCCGAGGTGCTGGCTGGCGCGGACGCCCACCTCGTGGTGATGAGTTTCGAGAAAGAGCATGAACTGTTCATGCGCACCAGTTTCACAACGAAATTTCTGGATTATGCAGCCTTCGCCAAGCCGGTAATTCTTTGGGGGCCGGATTACTGCACGCCATCTCGCTTGGCCAAGCGCGAAGACGCGGCCTTGGTGGTGGAAACCGAAAGCCCTGAAGGAGTCATCGCGGCGGCCAAAAAGTTAATCGACGAGCCTGCCGAGGTCGAACGACTTTCCGCCGCCTCGCGCCGATTGAACCAGACCGTGTTCAATCCCGATCGCTTGCAGGGAATCTTCGTCAGCGAAATCGAGAAGCTCGCCAAGCGAAGCTGATAGCTGACTGCGGAGGAGTCAAATGACGCCAGAGGGAATTCAACCACGGATTTCCCGGATAGACACGGATGAAAAGAAACAAAGCAGGGCTCTGTGCTTGGACAAGCCAAGCGGCGGTGCGTTTTCAAATCCCTTCACAAGCCAGCTTGCGCGGGGTTGTGAAAACACACCGCCCTCTCGCTGCGCGAGCGGCTCTGCTTTTTCGTGCTCTGCGCGGGATGAATGGAATAGGGGAAGAAAAAGACAGAGGGTTGCGATTGGCTTGCCAAGCGGGGAGATGTTTTGGGAAGGCATCCGAAAGCTCGCTTGCGAGTGTCTTTTGAAAACGGCTCCTGCATTCGCGTAGCGAATCAACCCTGGTTTTTGCAGTGGGTCCAAATTGGTTAGTCCCTATCCGTGTTAATCCGTGAAATCAGTGGTTAAGTTGTTGATTTTATGAAAATAGATTTGATCATCTGCACCCACAATCCGAGGCGGGATTATTTGATCCGGACTTTGGATTCGATTGCGCAGCAGCATTCCGTTGCTGGGGTGGAGCTGAAAAAGTGGCTGGTGGATAACAATTCGCCGCAAGAGTGTTCCGAGAAGCTCCGGTCGATTTGTGCCGAGCGGGGATTTCAGTATTTATTTGAAAAAGAGCCTGGCTTGGTGCAGGCGCGCATTTGCGGGCTGCGTAATACCTCTGGCGAAGTGATTGTTTGGGTCGATGACGATACCGTGCTGGCTCCCGATTTTCTTTCCCAAGCATCGAGGATCGCTAAAGAGAAGCCGTTTTTAGGCGTGTGGGGTGGTAGTGTGGTTTTGGAGTTGGAGAAACCGGTTCCAGATTATATTCGGCCATATTTGGTTTTGCTCACAGAAAACCATGTGGAAGTCGAGGAGTGGTCGAATTACCGGAGCTGCATGCCAGTGGCTGGGGCAGGAATGTGCACCCGACGCGTCGTGGGCAACCGCTATGTCGAAAACTATAATTCTTCGCCAATGAGAAAACTCCTCGGGCGAAGTGCCAATAATCTGTTTTCTGGAGAGGACTGGGATTTTTGCCAAACGGCCCCCGAGCTTGGGTTGGGTGTGGGACGAGTGCCGACGCTCTCGCTCACCCACCTGATTCCTGGGCGACGCACCACCGAGGAATACATTTTAAAAATCGCCGAAGGCCACAAATTTAGCGCCCAGATTGTCTTGGCTATTCGCGGAATTCCTTTGTTTGATGAAGGTCTTGTTCTTAAAATTTTTGAGTTGCGGCTTCGGCAGCTAATTAAGCCGGCATTCGCCAAAAGGGTCTTGCTGTCAGAATACAAAGGATTGAAAAAAGGCTTGGAATTTGTGCAAGCAAACAAAGCCCTTATCCACTCAAAGAATAATATCCAAAAAAGTTAAATATGATAACCTGGTTAAAGTGTTTCCTTCCTGCTGGTTTTTGGCCGAGCCAAGTGGCTCACAGGACACTGATGAAAGTCTACGAAAAAAGGGCAATTCTCGGTGGGCCCTTCCGAGGAATGAAGTATATCTCCGAGGCTCAAGGAAGTGTCTTGATTCCCAAATTGCTTGGGATTTATGAAAAGGAGTTGCAGCCTGTTATCAACAGCTTATCCGGAAAATCATTTGATTCCGTTTATGTGATTGGGGCGGGTGAGGGCTACTATGCCGTGGGGATGGCTCTAAAAATTCCGAAGGCCCGTGTTTTTGCTTACGAAGCAAATGAGTCAGCACACAAGTTGATCTCCGAAGTAGCTGCACAAAATGGAGTCTCAGCCCGAGTTTCGATCTTGGGTCTTTGCGCAGATGACGATATGCAAGCTGTCAAGCCGGATTCCCTTATGATCATGGATGTCGAAGGGGCGGAGGAGTATTTGCTCGATCCTATAAAATTTTCTGTTCTGCAATCATCAACCATTCTTTTCGAGGCCCACCAGTCTCCAGAGGAAACGCGATCCAAAATTCTCGAGAAATTCAGTCAAAGCCACTCGATACAGCGGATCGATTCCGAGGTTCGGATTTGGAAAGACATACGCAGTTTCCCCTCTCTGCTTCTTTTCTACATCCATCGAAATATCGGCTTTTGGCTGGATGAGCTTAGGGGGGGGGCAATGCAATGGTATGTGCTTTCCCCAAAAACCTCATGAGACTTTTGTTTGTCTTGCCTGAATACAGGCGAGAACCAGTGGGGGGAATTCGCACTTTTTACGTGAATCTCCTGCCAGCGCTTTCTCGGGTGGGTTGCCAGGTTAAAGTTTTGCTGGCGCGACGGGAGTTTGTCGGAAGGGAAGCTTTTATCGATGAATCAGGTGTGGAAGTGGAGTATGTGGCGGCTGATTTGCTGGCGAAGCATGATGGAGTTTATCAAGAGTCGCAGTTTGCCGGCAACTGGTTGATGGGCCAATTTGTTCCCGTGGCTAATGCCGCTTTCGAGCAGGCCAATGGCGGTGAAGGCTTTGATTTGGTCGAAGTGACGGATTGGCCGCTTTTATTTCTTCCTTGGATCGCGCAGCCAAAGCCGAAGGTGCCCTTTACGATTTCCCTGCATTCCAGCGTGGGCCAGATGATCGAATATGAAGCAAAGAGGGACAGCGGTCGCATGGATTTTGCTTTGGTGCGGATGTTTGAGGCCTTAGGTTTCGCGGCAGCGCAGTCGCTACATGCGAACAGCAATTTAAATGCAAGGTATTGGGAGAAAATCACAAATCGGAAGGTCGATGTGCTTTTGCCGCTTTTGAATCAGAAAGGGATAACCACGAAAGGCACAAATGGACACGAAATTTTAACCGCGGAGGATACGGAGAGCACAGAGGAGGATGCAGGGTTGCGCTTGGCAGGCCAAGCTGGCGTTGCGTTTTCAAATCCCTCCACAAGCAAGCTTGCACGGGATTCTGAAAACACATCGCTCACTCGCTCCGCGATTGGCCCTGCTTCTTTACCCGCTACTCCGCGTGTGCGCGGCGCAGTCTTCGCTCGGCTACAGAATTGGAAAGGGTGCGAGATCTTGGCGGAGGCTTTGGCGGAGTGCCCGGGTATCGAAATTCATTGGTATGGGGCGGACATGGGCAACACAGCAGAGGGGGGCAAGTGGTCGGAGAGTCTGGCGCGGAATTTCCCCAAAGTTTTTGAGCCGAATTTTCTCTACAAGGGAGTGCTGGATCCTGCGCGCGTGTCGGATCTGATGGCGCAAGCCGATTTTGTTTGCGTGCCGTCTTTGTGGGATGTTTTTAATCTTAGCGCCGTCGAGGCGATGGAAAGCGGGAAAGTGGTGCTCTGTTCCCGGCAAGCAGGTGCCGAGATGCTGATCGAGGATGGCGTGAATGGTTTTCTCTTCGAGCCCGATCAACCCGGAGATTTGGCCGCGAAGTTGAAACAGATTGTTCTGATGTCACCGGAGGAACGGGAACGCATCGGTCGTGTGGCGCGTGAGAGCGTGCGAGACAGGCTTCAACCGGAGCGGCTCATTCAACATAGAATTGCTTACTATCGAAGCGTTGCAGCCCAAAAGCCCGAGGAGAACAGGAATTGTTTCTTGCCCGAAATCTTGAACCCCAAACCAGTCGCAGCGAAATCGCTTGGCCAAAAAATTTATCGCTGGCGGAAAAAGATTGGAATTTGAGGCTGGCAATCAATGCCGCCGCCGCCGTTTAAGAATCGCTCCCTTCCTGCCCATGTGCTCCTGCCACGACCTTGGGCACTGCTGCTGCCCTCGACTCTGGTCACTCGACACTCGACTTCTCTTTGCCTGCCCTCGACTCCCGACGCTGGTCACTTGACTCTCCCGCACACAGAGTTGCGATCGGCTTGCCGAGCGGGGAGGTGTTTTGCAAAAGCATCCGCAAGCAGGCTTGCGAGTGTCTTTTCAAAACAACTCCGGCATTCGTGCAACGAATCAACTCTGGGTTTTTGGGGGCATCAAACTCTTCCTCATCCGTGTTAATCCGAGCTATCCGTGGTTAAAAATCTTGCTGTAAAAATTATAAGTTTTGAGCGGGGAGCGTAAATTAAAGTTGATGTTGGTGAGCATCGTGCCGCCGCACAATGATTGCGGGGTGCGGATCGTGATGTATCGGCATTTGGTCGAGCGGAGTCCTTTTGAGTTGCATGTGGCGAGCAATGCCGATTTCGCGGATGGCTTGTTGATCCACACCAAGCTTGAGTTGCCGTTTCCCTTCCAGAAAATCAAAAAATCCCGCTTTGGGCCAGCGTTGCGGAAATGGATTTTAGATTATGAGAATTTCGTTTGGCCGCTTGTGGGATGCCGACAGCTTGAAAAAGCCGTTCAGCAATTCCAACCAGATGTCATTTTAACATTAGCGGAGGCCAGTCTTTGTCACATAGCACGCAAGGTTGCCTGTAAACACAAAATTCCACTGGCAGGCCTTTTTTTGGACTGGTTTCCAATTATGAAAGGGCATTTCGGCCATACATGGACCCAACTGATTTTAAGTAAGCGCTACCGGGACCTGTATGCTTCTTGCGATTTGGCGTTCTGCACCAGCGATGGAATGAAAGAGGTGCTCGGGCCACATCCCAACAGCCATGTGATTTACCCGATGCCGGGCTGGCATAAAGTGCCCGACACAACTTTTCCCACTTCAACTGGAAAATTCCGGATTGTTTATGTCGGTGCTGCGGAAAATTTCTACGGAAGAATGCTGCGATCTTTGATGCATGAGATCAAGAGGCAACCAGACATGGAGCTGGTCATCGTTGGCCCCACACAAGACTGGCCTGTGGAGGAATTGCGAATGGCGAAGGAACACGGCATTTGCCTTGGGTTTTTGCCACCGGAGAAGGCCGCCGAGGTGCTTGCCGGCGCGGATGCCCACCTCGTGGTGATGAGTTTCGATAAGGAGCATGAATTGTTCATGCGAACCAGCTTCACCACGAAATTTCTGGATTACTCGGCATCTGCCAAGCCAGTGATTTTTTGGGGGCCGGATTACTGCACCCCATCTCGCTTGGCCAAGAGGGAGGACGCGGCCTTGGTGGTGGAAACCGAAAGCCCCGTAGGCGTGATCGCGGCAGCGAAGAAGCTGATGGACGAGCCCGCTGAGGTAGAACGACTCTCCACCGCTTCGCGCCGATTGAATCAGACTGTGTTCAATCCCGATCGCTTGCAGGAAATATTCGTCGGCGAAATCGAGAAGCTCGGCAAGCGAAGCTGATATCTGATCGCGGATAGCGGATAGCGGATAGCGGATAGCGGATAGCGGATAGCGGAGAACTAATAGAAAAGCAGAAAATTGGAACCACACCCAGGCGGCTGGCCTCCAGCTCGTAGAGCCTTACGCCTCGGAGAGGCGGCCGCACGGGAGACTGCCGCAAGGCTGCCCGAAGGGCGAGATGAGCGGGAGCGAACGAGTCAACATTCACTAACCGACACGAAATGTAACCACGGATGACTCGGATATACACGGGTAAAATTAAGCAGGGCAGTGCTTGGGCAAGCCAAGCGGCGTTGAGATTTCAAATGCCTTCACAAGCAAGCTTGCACGGAATTTTGAAAACTACATCGCCCATTCGCTCCGCGAGCGACCCTGCTTTTCGCGCCTAATGCGAGATGATGAGAATGGGGAATGAAAAAGCGATTGGTTGCGATTGGCTTGCCAAGCGGGGAGATGTTTTGAAAAAGCATCTGCAAGCTCGCTTGCGAGTGTCTTTTCAAAACAGCTCCGGCATTCGTGCAACGAATCAACCCTGCGCTTTCTTGGCCCGCAAACCAGTTCGTCCATATCCGTGCTAATCCGAGCTATCCGTGGTAAAAATGATTTTGCAAGTGGCCCATTAGGACATGGAAAAGATACGAGTCATTTTTATTTCATCGGTTAAGCCTGAGGAAAGTTCGGCGGCATCGGTAAATTTTTACAGGCACTTGGTTGGCAAGGAGGAAATTGAGTTGCATGTTTTGCCTGCGGAGCATTTCGAAATAACTGGAGGTTCTTTTTTTAGCCGCATTTTGCCCAAGCTGCGCCAAACCGCGATGAAAGGATTGGCTGAATATTTAGATCATCTTTTGCACAGGCATTGGGATTTTTCCAAGGGCTTGCCTTCTCCAAAACAACTGGGCATTTCGGGCAAGGCCGTTGTTCTGACGCTGGCCTATAAAAATGGTTGCTGGATCGCTCAAAATTATGCGAAGCGGCATGGTTTACCGCTGGCTGTGCGTTTTGATGACTGGTGGCCGGATTGCATTCCATGCGCGCCGATCTTTAAAAATCGAATTGAGAAAGATTGGATGAAATTAGCTCGTGAAGCGGATGTTTCCATCTGCATCAGCGAAGGCATGCGGGAAGCTCTGGGTTTAGGCGCGGATTCTCCAGTCGTTCTTCCGATACCGCCGGCTGGTAGGGAAAGAAGTTCCAAGCCTGCTTCTGCTGAAAGGCCTTTTCGAGTTTGTTATTTAGGAAATATGTCAGACTATGGGCCAATGTTGGAGGGTTTGGCTAGATTGGCTCTCAAACAAGATCGGGTGCGTATCGAATTTCGTGGCCCCAAGCCTTCTTGGGATGAGGAATTTCAAGCCGAGATGCGGACCAAAGGGTTACTCCATGGATTTGGACAAGGTGAGGAATTTGAAAAGTGGTTTGCCTCTTTCGATGCCTATCTGGTTGCCATGTTTTTCGATCGAGGACAACGACGCCGGGTTGAGACCTGTTTTGCCACAAAACTCATGGAGTATCTTGCCATCGGCAAGCCAATCGTTATTTGGGCTCCGGAAAGTGCCGCAGTAACAAAGTGGGCGATTGTCGGAAGGCGAGCGCGTTGCGTGAATAGTTCCGATCCAAAGGTTCTGCTTGCATCTCTATCGATGCTTGCGGAAAATCCGGAAGATCAAATTCAACTTGGAAATGCGGCCCGCTCTGCGTATGAACGAGATTGCAGCCCAGCCCAGATTCAGGACCAGTTTCTCCAATCTTTACAAGAAGCCATCTAGCGAATTTTCAAATGCTGTATTCCGTTATCACAACTATTCAAAAGCCTACGGCTTCGGTGGTCGGTCTTGTGGAAAAACTCGATGAAGTCGGCGGCAAGTTGATTGTCGTTGGTGATAAGAAGGGGCCGGCGGATTTTCATCCGCCGGGTGGCGAGTGGCGGGTAACTGGTGGCGAGTTCGATCATTCAAAATTTAACATTCAAAATCCATCATCACCCAGCGCGTGGCCGGTGGAGTTTTTGAGTTTGGAGGATCAGTTGGCGATGCCATTTGAGTTGGCCCGACTTTTGCCGGTGGGTCATTACGCGCGGAAAAATTTGGCTTACTTGTTGGCGATCAAGCAGGGGGCGGCTTGCATTTATGAGACGGATGATGACAACGCCCCGAATGAAGGCTGGGTGGTCCGCAGCGAGGAGGTCGAGGAGTGTCGGGTCGTAGTGAGTGCCGAAAATCGCTGGGTGAATGTTTATCGGTATTTCAGCACCGAAAATGTCTGGCCGAGAGGGTTGCCGCTGGATGAGATTCGTAAGCCTTTGGTTGAACTCGCTCCCATGCTGTTTCCCAAGCGGGCGCCTATTCAACAGGGCTTGGTGAATGGCTCTGCCGATGTGGATGCAATCTGGCGGCTCGTGATGGATCGCGAGTTTTTTTTCGAGCCAGGGGCGAGCGTGTATTTGGAACCGGGAAATTGGTGCCCCTTCAATACTCAAACCACATGGTGGTGGCCGGTGGCGTATCCACTGCTCTACATCCCGAGCTATTGCTCCTTCCGCATGTGCGATATTTGGAAAAGCTTCGTGGCCCAGCGTTGCTTGTGGGAACTCGACATGGGCATCGTTTTCCATGCTCCAGAAGTTTATCAAGACCGGAATGTGCATGATCTCATGCGGGACTTCCGTGATGAGATTCCCGGCTATGAAAAGAACAGGGAAATCTGTGAAATTTTGGCAGGGGTGGAATTGAAAAAAGGGGAGTTGGCGGTTTCAGAAAATCTGCTAGGTTGTTACGTGGCGCTTGTAGCTAAAGAAATTTTTCCGGCCAAAGAACTGCATTTAGTGAATGCGTGGTTGAATGCGATTTAGTTATAATAAATTTAGCTGGTATCATTCGCCCATCTCTGTATCACAAAAAAGCGATTAAACTTTGATGAATTTAAGGGGATAAAAGTGATGTTTTTTGAGGGTGCCATTAGTCGAGTCTTTAGTTTGGTTAAAAAATATGGTGGGCTAGAAGCGCCACTAATCTGTGATAGTTTGCGAGTATGGGCTCCGGGTCGCCCTGCGGCTTGGAATATGAAATTGATATATCCTTCCTTTTCATTCTTGCCACGAGTGCCTGAAAATTTGATGGAGGACTCTCCTGCTGTTGCAGCGCGGTATTTGGCCAACACGGAACTCGGTTTTTCCGGACAATTCTTGTTTTGTCTCCCGAATGCGAGGGTTCGAGGGCCACACGGTTTTGTTGTTTTGGAGGAGGGGGCGTTTGTGCTGGAAGGAAACTGGCGGGCTTCGAATGTGGTGAGACATCCGCTCTTTAGTAAAGCGCCTCTTTCCAAATCCCGATCTTTGAAGGGCAACTGGTATTCAATACTGAGTTATTTTTCTGCTAGCTACCATCATTGGCTTTGGGATGATCTCCCACGCTTGGTGACGGCGCTTCCGCATCTTCCTCCCGATACGCAATTCTTGATTCCTGAAAACCCCAAAGACTATCATTGGGATGCCTTGGCTGCTATTGGCATCGAGAAATCGAGATTGCATGAGCACAGTTCTGAAATGGAGACAAAGGTGGAAAGCCTATGGTTTGCCACCCCGTTGGGACACTCCGAATGGGCGGCGACCGCGCCAGGGATCGCTTCCCAATTAAGGGATTCTTTTAGAAGATTTGCCAAACCCGATTTAAAGAATGATCGAAAAATTTACATATCACGGCAGAAAGCTCGCCAGAGACGAATCGTAAATGAAGATGAGCTGCTTCCTATCATCCAAGACCATGGTTTCGAGATGGTCTTTGCCGAGGATTTGAGTTTTTTGGAGCAATCCAAACTGTTCGGCGAGGCTAGTTGCATCCTTGGGGGGCATGGAGCGGGGTTAACAAACATGATTTTCGCAAAACCTGGAACGCAGGTTTTGGAAATTCAATTGAATGATCCGAACTGCAGTCGAACTCACTATTGGATGATGGCTACGATACTTGGGCACAAATACAATTGTGTAGTTGGTGAGGCGATTCAAAACCCAAGTAAAAATGATGATCCGGATTGCCATCTTGATCCTGAAAGCATAACCGCACTCCTTTCCCGAGCATAAAATGTTACGCAACACAATAAAAAAAATTATTCCAAACAGAATCTTAAAAAGTCTCAGATTTTTGCGCTCTGAAATTGAATTATTTATGATTCAAGAAAAAGGTCGCAAAATGTTCAAGGAGCTTCTAAACGAAAGAAGCCCTCTTTGTTTGGAGTTGGGTTCCGGGGTAAAGCTGGGGAAGAATGGATGGGTTACGGTGGATTTTGATAGCGGTTGCGATATTCGTTGGAATCTCCTAGACCCAATACCTATTCCAGATCAATCAGTAGATCGAATTTACTGCTCTCATGTTTTAGAACATTTCTTCTACCCTGACTTAATAAATTTGATCAAAGAAGTTCATCGTATTCTTAAAAAAGGGGGCTCATTTTCCGTTTGTGTTCCCGATGCGGAGTTGTATGTAAAGGCATATCTTTCGCCATTAGGTTTGGAAGAGTTTGAGAATAAATTTTACAAGCCCGCATTTTTTTACCACACACCAATCGACTATATTAATTACATGGCCTACATGGATGGCGGGCATCGGCACATGTTTGATATTCAAAATCTATGTGAAATATTGAGGTTTTGTGGATTTTCTCAAGTCGAAAAACGACTATTTGATCACGAACTGGATTTGAAGGGGCGTGACCATGAATCCCTTTACGCAATCGCCATAAAATAATATAATGCTAAAAGAAATAATTAAGTCTTTTACTCGAAAGTTCGGACTATCAATCAATTCTCTTGATACAATTCGTTATCTGGAAAGCAAAGATCGCCTTCCTCCTCCAAATATTGATGGGATAACATTTGCGCTTTCCATTTTGTTTTCAACAGGAAGAGCAGAGGGCTTGAATTTCTTACAAGTTGGTGCTTGTGACGGAAAGAGCGGAGATCCAATCTTTGAATTCGCTAAGTTGGGGGTTATGAATTCAGTATTTCTGGAACCAGTTCCTCAAACCTTCAAAAAGCTTCAAGAAACTTATAAGGGACTTCCGAATGCCAAGTTTCTGAATTGTGCTATGGGGATGGAAGATCATATCAGTAAATTTTACACTATTGAAGGTCTTGATGCATGCCAAATCGCATCATTCGAAAAGTCTTTTGTGGAAAAGTGGGCGCCTGACTTTAAGCAACATGCGGTTATTCAAGAGATCGATGTCGATGTTGTTTCCTACAAGTCGCTCTCTTTAAAATTGGCCGTTGAACAGTTTCACATTGTCCAAATCGATGTGGAAGGGCGCGATGATGAAATTGTAAAATCTATTCTTAACAGCGGAGAAAAACTGCCTCTGATTATTAATTTTGAAAGCATTCACATCACCAAGCAGAAAGCTGCTGATTTTTTTCTAATAATTGACAAAGATTATTTCTATTTTCATGACAAATGGAATACTTTCGCAATACGAAAAGATTTCCGAGAATTTCTCTGAATATAATCAGTTAGGAACCCCGAGGCAATTGAGAATATGAATTCACAACGCGGAACAAATCCGAAGCAAGCTTGAGGCATTAGACCCCAAGTGCATAATTAAAGCTAAATGCATCAAAAACACGAATTTGCTTCGGATCATTGCTTTAAAAATAATCTAATTTTTAAATGAAGCTAAAAAGAAAAATACAAAGCGCGATAGATTTTTTAAAACTTGCAAAAAATCCACGAATCGGGCTTAAAAATTCCATTTTGCTGCATAAAAAACTATTAAGACAAGGCCAATTAGTTTGCTTGCAACCAACAGCTTGGCATGGGAAAGTTTTCTTGCGACCGCACAGCACAGACTACGAAGTGTTCAACCAAATCTTTCGTTTTACATCGTATGGTGCTATGGAATCACTGGGTGACATTAAAACAGTCATTGATGCAGGTGCAAACATCGGTTTGAGCTCAGTGTATTTTTCAAAACGACTTAATTCACCTGAAATTGTTGCATTGGAGCCAGAGGAAAAAAACTATGCCCAAGCTGTTAAAAATATAGCTAATCTCCCCAGCATTAGCCTTCTCAAAAAGGCGCTTTGGTCGAATACTGGCAAAGGTTCTATTGTAAACCCTGAATCCACATCTTGGGATTTTCAGATTGTTCAGGATGACGATGGGCCAATTGAATGCATAACCGTTAGTGAAATTCTTGCACTAAAGAAATGGCAGACCGTTGATCTCTTCAAAATTGATATCGAGGGAGCAGAGAGGGAAATCTTTGAATCTCCTGAGCATATGCAATGGTTGAATAAAGTTCGTATTTTTGCTATTGAGCTCCATGATAACATGGTGCCAGGTTGTTCACTTGCTTTTTTTAGAGCGATCGCTCGACTTGAATCCATAGAGGTTTTATTTTCTGGGGAAAACCTCGTTGTAATCAACAAGGCATTACTTAAATAAAGGGGATGGATAAAAACCGAGCAGTAACATTTATTATCCCCTTTGGTTCTCGATTGTTCGCCAAAGACTGGAAATCGGCTTGCTTTTATCTGAAGCAAACCGTTCTCAGTATTTTAAATAATGACAACCAATCTTGCTGTTGTTATTGTTGGAAATGACTACCCTGAAGATTCTATTCCCAGAGATTTGAGGGTCCACTTTAGAGCGATCGCTTTACAAACAGTAAATCCAGATCAAGTCAGGAATACCGCAATAATGGTCAGAGACCAAATGACCAAGATGCAGGAGGGGTGGGAATACGCTAAAACACATTTGCCTTCAAGATACGTAATGAGGATGGACGCTGATGATCTGTTGAGTAGAAGGGTTGTTGGCTTCTTGGCTACTGAAAACAAGCCTGGTTTCAGGGTATCCGATGGTTGGATTTGGAACTCTGGAGATCGATGGCTAATTGAAAGAACGGAGCGCTTTGACCTTTTGTGTGGCTCGAGTAATATATTCCGTTCCGATGTTGCAGATAAAACTTTTGATATTGGACAACTGCTCGACTCTTTGCCAGAGCATATCACGGAAGCAAACCCTAGTCGAATGTGGACATTGATTTCAAATCGATTACATGCTTATGCAGGACAAGCTATGGCATTGTGCGATTTAAAAATTGAAAAACTGCCATTTAGAGCCGCTATTTACAGGGTCGGTAATGTCAATAGTGAAATGCAGAGGTCAACAAAATCCCACTCACTGCGATTTCTGCTGGGACGACTTCGCCGCTTGAGGCTCTTAACACCTTCCTTGCGTAAAGAATTTGCGTTGTATTAAGAAGTCATGCAGGGTCTCTTGCGTAGAATCAATTTGTAACATCCCCCTTTTCATTCAAAAACATTGAAAATTTTCGGTCTGGCTTCAGAAATGCACGGTGGCGCTGGGGTTTCCGCCCTGCGGCTCCACCAAGGGTTGCTTAACGCTGAACAAAATTCTGAACTTATCTTTGGTTCTGGTAGCACGCCGTTGGCATGTTCCCAAAAATTTCAGCCAATAGTTGGCGTGTTGGGCCGATATGCCGATCGCTTGCTCGATCAATTTGTTTGGAATGCCCGAAAGCCTGTTGCGAGCCTATTCACCAGAACTCGGAGAATGGTGCGCGGCGGGATTGCACCGATGTTTGAGGATGCTGATATTGTCCATTTGCATTGGATCGCCAAGTGGTTGGACTGGCCGTCGCTTTTCGATGCTATTCCTCGCGATGTGCCAATCGTGCTCACATTACATGATTCTAGCTTTTTTGCTGGGGGATGCCACCAAACCAATGGCTGTGTAAAATATGAAAGCCAGTGCTCTCGTTGCCCGATGCTCAAAAATGATGTATTTGACCTTGCTGCTCAGGGATTCCGCATCCGGCAAAAATGCTTCGAAGGGCGAAAAATCTATCCGGTGCCGAATAGTCAGTGGATGGCAGCACATGCTTCGAAAGCGGCGCTCTTCAAACCATTCTCACTCCAAGAGCCCATTTTTCCCGGTATTGACACCGAGGACTTCGAGCCACTGGATCGGCTAACATGCCGCCGGATTCTCAGGATTCCAGAAGACAAATTTGTGGTTTGTGCGGGAAGTGCAGATTTGAGCGATGGCAACAAAGGGATGCGGTTGTTGCTGGAGGCTCTGGCACAGCTGCCTGCGCGCGTTTGCGAGAAGTTGCTCCTTTTGACCTATGGCGCAGGTGCCTTGCCCAACGAAATCGCAGGAGTCCCCGTGCACCAAGTGGGGTTTGTTGCGAACGAGAGGTTGCTCTCCACGGTCTATTCCGCTTCGGATGTTTATGTGACCCCGTCCCAAATGGAAACTTTCGGAATGACGGCCACCGAGGCAGGAGCTTGCGGCTTGCCGGTGATTTGCTTTGCCACTGGTGGCTTGCCGGAGATCGTGCGGCACGAGGAAACAGGCTGGTTGGTCGATCTAAAGGCCGGCAGCCAAGGTTTGGTCGACGCCATGGAAGCGGCCTTCGAATCTCCCGAGAAATGCCGCGAAATGGGTAGGAAGGGAATGGAACGCGTGGTGGAGAATTTCGAAATCCGCAAAACCACCCAGCAATACATCGCGCTTTATGAAAGAATAAGCCCAGGCGGCACTGCCTTCGTAACAGGTCACGAGTAAAAAGTGGCGGGACCAGAAGCGAAAAAAGTTGTAGAATCTTTGAAGATTCCTGCTAAACAATTGTAAA
>Ga0247843_1006754_pt1 | contig 14712 bp, 14 predicted proteins | sample LaCruzMarch2017__FD_192420 | JGI IMG/M metagenome (GOLD analysis project Ga0247843, IMG submission 192420) | Freshwater microbial communities from meromictic Lake La Cruz, Castile-La Mancha, Spain - LaCruzMarch2017_8m | ecosystem: Environmental > Aquatic > Freshwater > Lake | place: Spain...
ACTCTCATTTCGTTTCGATAACAGCGGGGCTTTCAAATTCCCACCGGTTCCCGTTCCAAGTTTCCCGATTTTATTGTGAAATCTAACTCCCCCGATTTCACGTGATTATCGTGACGCGTAACAGGAGTGAGCAGGAAAACGTAAATCCCTAAAAAAGTTGCAGCCCGTCGCAACGAATGCTGCAACGGGCTGCTGTTCCCCCCAGAACGCTTTCAAACTATCATCACTCGGGAGGGGCGCAAGATTTTTTTAATTTTTATTTTTAAGCCGCCTAGAGAATCTCGGCAATCTGGATGGCATTGAGGGCCGCGCCCTTCAGGAGTTGATCGCCACAGACCCATAGGGCAATCCCATTATCCATCGCGCAGTCGCGGCGGAGGCGGCCCGCGAAACAATCATCCTTGCCCGCACAGTCCAGGGGCATCGGGTAACCTTCCTCGACGAACTGGAGGCCGGGAGCGGATTTGAGCGCGGCTCTGGCCTCCTCGAGCGAAATGGGGCGCTCGAACTCGGCACTGAGGGCGACCGAGTGCGCGCGATACACGGGCACGCGCACGCACGTGACGGAAGCCTTGAAGCCAGGCAGGTGCATGATGCGGCGCCCTTCGTTTTCCATCTTCATCTCCTCCTTGGTGTAACCGGAGTCCAAAAAGGCATCGACTTGCGGGATCACGTTGAAGGCGATCTGGTGGGGGAAGATTTCTTTCACGATCGGTTGGTTTTTTGCCACGGCCTCGGTCTGGTTGCGGAGTTCCTGGATTGCCCGGGCCCCGGCGCCGGAGACGGCCTGATAGCTGGAGGCGAAGAGGCGCTTGACTCCGAACGCGCGGTGCAGCGGGTGCAGGGCGGTGAGGGTGATGGCCGTGGTGCAATTGGGATTTGCAATGATGCCGCGGTGGGCGGCGACGTCGGCTCCATTGATTTCAGGCACCACAAGGGGCACATCGGGCGACATGCGGAAGGCGGAGGAGTTGTCCACGACGACCGCGCCCGAGCTTACGGCGTGGTGCGCGTAGTCGCGCGAAATCGCCCCGCCGGCGCTGAAGAGGGCAATATCGATGCCCTCGAAGGAATTCAAAGTCAGTGGCTCGATGGGGAGTTCCTCACCCCGAAACACGAGGGTTTTCCCGGCTGAGCGGGGAGAGGCGAGGAGGCGGAGACTGGCAACGGGAAAGTTGCGGCGCTCCATGACGCGAAGCATTTCAACTCCGACGGCACCGGAAGCACCAACGATTGCGACTCGATAGGTTTTTGACATGATGGGAAAATATGACAGTGAATGCCGTTGAATCGCAACCTTCGGAAGATTGGGAAGCGCGTGTGGATGTCGCTCGGCAGGTGCTCGATCTTCTCTTCCAAGGCGAGTTGGTCAAGTCCTGGCCCGTCTCGACTTCCCGATTTGGCATGGGATGCGAGCCGGGGAGTTTCAAAACGCCGACCGGGTGTTTTGTGATCGCGCAGAAGATCGGCGCTGGCGCTCCGCCCTGGTCGGAATTTAAAAGCCGGGTGCCGACCGGTGTGATTGCGGAACCCGGAGGCGAGCATGACGGTGTGCTCACGCGGATTCTCTGGCTCGATGGCAGGGATCCCGAGAATGCGAATACCAAAGACCGCTACATCTACCTGCACGGCACGAACCGTGAGGATCTCATTGGAACGGCGGCCAGCCATGGGTGTGTGAGACTTCGCAATGCCGATATCGCCGAACTTTTCGATTTGGTGCCGGAGGGTGCCCGAGTGACTATCGTCTGAACTCAGCGCAACGGCAGTATGATTTTTTGTCCGTTAACAAATCCCTCGGCCTCGAAATCTCCGTCGAAAAAGCGAATACTCACGGCCCCGCTTTCGTCTTGCCGAAAAAGGTGGATTCCCGATTCGCGCACCATGGCAGCCCACTCTTCATCAATGGGCTCGTGCGTGGGAAACCCTGCCGCCGTGGCCACGAGCAGTGAGGGATTCACAGCGTTGAGAAAGGTGGCCTCGGGCGGGATTCCCGATCGGTGGCGTCCGACGACTAGGATGTCTGCAGGCAGTTCCCGGAGGGAATTCTCGAGCAACCAGGTCGTTGTCGTCGGCCCGGAATCCGAGAGGAAAAGCACGCGCGCGCGTGGCGTGTCGAGGCGGGCCACCAGAACTTTGTCGTCCGACAATCCGGCAGCGCCCCCCGTCGGAGGATAGAGGATATGGAGAGAGCCGAGGGGGCTGATCTGGATGCGATCGCCGATGCGATGGATCGACTTGGGGATGCCCAGGCGGTCCATGTCGCGGTGGAGGCGGTTGCGGACGGGCGAGCGATCCTTGATTGCCGAATCGATGACAACCCGTGGGGGCCCTCCCTCGAGGAGATCGGCGGCTCCCCCGATGTGATCCGCGTCGCCGTGTGTGAGGAGAAGGCCGTCGGGAATCCATTTTCCGTTGCTTCGCATCCAAGGAGTCACGGAGCTTTGAAAATCCCATAGCGACCCGCAGTCCAAGAGCCAGAGTTGGCCTGCGGATTCGATGCCCGCACCACCACCGGGTCCGAAGTCGAATACCGTAACGGTTGTCGAGGCTCTGTCGGGAGGGGCGAACGAGAGGTAGGAGCCCGGGAGGGCGGCGACCGCCTGGATGATGAGGATGAGGATTTTTGTAAAGACGAGATTCGCGTTGTTGAAGACAGCGGCTAGGCCGGCACTGACGACTCCCCCAGCCAGCGCGGCCATCGCTGTGGCCATGATGACAAAGGCCAGTGGAACTACCACGGGATTGGCGAGAAACGAGGACAGCGAGACCATTTGAAAATAGAGCAGGGTGAGCGGCAGGGCCCCCAGCCAAGCGGCGATCGAGACGGCCAACAAGCCCGCCAACCAGGCCCCGGCTCCGCTGCGCATTTTCTCAAGCAGGGTCCACAGCTGGGCGGGAAGGAAGGGGTCCGGTTGCAGGCGGGAGCGGAGCCAATTCTGAATTGGCCCTGCGACCAAGAGGATCGCCGCGACGACGGTGAAAGAAAGTTGGAACCCGGGATTGAAAAGCTCGTTCGTCGATTGGGCGAGAATCACGAAGCCGGCGGCGCACAGGGAATTCACAGGCATCGGCTGGCGCGAGGAGATCATGCCGATGAGAAAAATCGCCGACATGGTTGCGGCCCGCACGCTGGAGGGTTTCCAACCCGTCGTCAGCGCGTAGAAAAACAGCGCGGGGATGATGAGAAACACCGCGAGCCCACGGCCTGCTCCGGCGGTGCGCAGCAGCTGCCAGAGGATGACGGCGATCATTCCCACATGCAAACCGGAGACGGAAAAAAGGTGGAAGGTTCCTGTTTGGCGGAATTGATCTTGGAGGTTCCCGGGAATGTCCGAGGTCACGCCCAGCACGAGTCCAGCCAAGAGATCGCTCACGAGAGGCTCGCCGGAGAGGCCCTCGCGGAGAGTGGACTCCATCCACCGTTGGCACTGTGCGGCGAGACGTCTCAGGGAAAACCCGCTGGCGGGGCGAAGGATTTCGACATCCGTTGGGGATGCGATGAGAAGCTCGCAGGTGATGCCGCGCAGGGCCATGGCGCGAGGGGCGTCGAACTGGCCGGGGTTGCGGGGTTCCAGAATACGCCTGAGACTGCCCACAAGGCGGACCCGGTCTTCAAGCCCCGGAGGGGGAAGAGGAGCGACGACGAGGATGTCGCAGGGGGCCTGGAAGCGTTCGCCGTCGATCTCCAGCATTTCCACTCGCAGCACGAAACGAGCTTTGGCGGAGCCCATCTGTGCGGGATCGCTGCGCAGGACGCCTTCGGCATACGCTACGCGGGGCACCTCGCCGAGCCGCTCCGCAAGAAGCGCGGCAGGCGACTCGCGCGTCTGCCAAACATGGAGGGCGGCAAAAGCGGCCGCGACGGCGAGATAGACCCACACCGCACGCCGGGCAAAAACCCATACCCCAAGAGCCACTGCAAGGAGCGAGAGAAAGACGCCCGAGGGGATGGGCGAAGAGGCTGCGAGGAGGATTCCGGCAAGTCCCGAGCCCAGCAAGCCGAGAAAAGGCAAACGCTGACGCCACAGCGGAGCCTTTGCCGCCATGGCTCAGACCGGCCGACTGGAGAGACGGCTAGTTGAAGGAGAAGGGGCTGTAGAGGGACTCCTCGTAGGCAGAATCATAAAATCCATCAACGGCGGGTTGGTTGTAGGCGAAGGGTTGCTCGTCCTGATATTGCGGCGTGTTGAGATACTGACCGGACGGGCGCTTGGCGGGCTCTCCGGGTTGGGCGGCAGACCGGGAGCCGTAGAAACCTTGTGTCTCGCCGAGAAAGGCGAGGAGCTGGGAGTCCGCTCCGGCCGATTTCAAATCCGCAAGCTGGTCTGCGGAGAAACGACAGACCTGTTGGGTGCTGTTGAGATAGGCGATGACGCTGGAGTCGGGCACTCCCTTGGACACGAGATTGCGAATGTCGCTGAATCCCAGATTCTGCGCCGCCGCCATTTTAGAGGTCGTCGAGGTCGGCACATCCCGCGAGGTGGCTGCAGAGAGCACGGCGGGGTTCACTTGTGGCCCTGAGGAGGAACAGGCGGACAAGAAAAGCGAGAGCATCGGGAGGAGAAGGAATGTGGAAAGTCTCATAGTTTTATTCCTGGTTGGCTTTGCGGGGAGGAAACATCTACGCCACCCAAAAGGGGATGGCAACTCATTCGGATTTAAAATTTTCATGTGCGATGCCCGTCAATTCGAGAGGTCGATATCCTCCGGCGGGGGGAGTTCGAGGGCGGGGGCTTCGATGGAGGCGGAGGGGTTGTTGACTGGTTCGGCGCGGCGGACTTCGACCTCGCCTTGGGGGTTGGTGGCCTCGGCTGCGGGCGGCGGCGCGTTCACAGCGATGGCCTTCGCAACGGGAACGTCGGCATCGTTGTTGGTTTCGGCACCGGGGCGCACGGAGCGGTAGATGTCGTTGAAGCCGAGGAGCGCGGGCGAGATCACGGCGATAGGGCGGATTTTGGTGAGATCAATGGCCGTGGCGGCACGGGGCCAGTCGCCCTCGTTGAATTCCTGGGCGTAGGTGCGCACCCCACCGCCATGGATATCACAGGGAATGGAGGGCAACTGGGCTTGGGTTGCGAGTTCCCTGTAAACATTGTCGTCCGCAGGGCGCTCGCCGGTGACGGGGTTGGCGGCCTTGGTGGAGCAGCGTGGAGTGGCGAGGAGCCCCGAACTGCGGCAGATTTCGACATCTTGCAAACCCGGGGGTCGCTCGACCTCGCGCGGCGGATAGATCTTCAAGGCGGCATTCATGATTCGGCTCCAGATCGGCAGGGAGAGATCCTTGCCGAAGGCGCCGCGATAGATTTTCGTGGGTTTGTCAAAACCTACCCAGACCCCTGCGGTGATGGTGTTCGTGTAGCCGATGAAATAGGTATCGGTGAATCCGTAGGCGGTGCCGGATTTTCCAGCGACGGGGAATGGGCCAAGGCCCAGTTGCTTTCTTGCGAGGGAGCCTACGCCGCGCTCCATGAAGTCGGCGAGGCCGGAGTGCACTTGGTAGGCGGCGGTGGGGGCAATGGCGCGGTAGCGTTTGCGCGGGGCGGTGAAGATGACTTCTCCGGCGGCTTCGCGGATGGACTGGATGATGTAGAGATCGGCCGGGCGCTGGCCGACATTTGGAAAGACCGTGTAGGCGAGCACGAGTTCATCGAGGCTGAGTTCGCTACTGCCGAGGAAGGAGTTGGAATAATCGCGCAGCGGCGAGGTGATTCCGGCGGCGGCGGCGGTTTTTTTAACCGCACTGAGACCGGCACGCATGCCGAGACGCACGGTGGCAGCGTTCTTGCCTTTGACGAGGGCCTCGCGGGTGGTCATCGCGCCCTCGTAGTCATTTTCGACCACCTCCACGCCCCATTCGCCGAGAATGCCGGTCTCGCCACCGACCATGACATAGCGGTTGTCGATACAGGCGTCCTGAACGATCTCCCCGGGGAAGATGCCCCCCTCGTAGGCGGCGGCAAAGACGAACGGGGTGAATGCCGTGCCGGCGGGCCGTTTGCCTTGGACCGCGCGATTGTATTCGCTGTGGCGGAAATCCCGGCCGCCGGTGAGAGCGAGGATCCCTCCGGTTGCGTTCTCAACCACTAGGGCGGCGCCTTGGAGATATTTGGGCTCGGGCATTTTCACCGACATGTTGCCCCGGTTGATCGAATCCTCGATCCGGCGCGTCGCTTTGCGGTATTGGTCGAATGTCGGATGTTCGTAGCCGGGTTGCGACTCGAGATCGCTGAGGACCTCGCGCGTGGCGGTGTCGGAGGCTTTTTGAATTTCAGTGTCAAGCGTGGTGTCAATGCGGTAGCCGCCGTTCATGGCAAGATCGAAGCCCAGAGCCTTGATGACTTGCTGGCGGATGAGTTCGATGGCGTAGCTGACCTTGAAGGGGTTTGTGCGTTGCACAACCTGCATGGGGGCCCCGCTCTCTTCCTGAAGTTGCTTGCGTGTGATGAACCCGAGGTCGCGCATGCGCCCAAGGACAAAATTCCGGGACTCTGTGGAATCGATGGGATTGTTGAATGGGGAGAGGGCTTGGGGACTCTTGAGCAGACCGGCTAGGGTGGCGCACTGGGCGATGGTCATGTTGACGGCGTTTTTCCCGAAGTAGCCCTGCGAGGCCGCCTCCGCGCCGTAGAAGCCGCTGCCGAAGTAGACGCGGTTCAGGTAGTGCTCCATGATTTCCTTTTTGCTGAAGCTTTTCTCGATCCGCCAAGCGAGATACATTTCGACAAGCTTGCGTTCGTAGGTGCGCTCGCGGAGTTCAAACGAGTTGCGGGCGAGTTGTTGGGTTACGGTGCTGGCTCCCTGGGCGATTTTGCCCTTCCTGTAGTTCGTGATGGCGGCGCGCAGGATTCCCATGTAATCGACGCCGTCGTGCGCGTAGAAGCGGTTGTCCTCGGCCGCGATCACGGCCTTCACAAGCATCTCCGGAAGGCGTTCGTAGGGGATGGGCTGACGGTTTTGGATAAACAATTTGCCGAATTCGCGTCCCTTCCGGTCGTAGAGAATGGATGCGGACTCCATTTGGCTGACTTGGGAGAGGTCGAATTCCCCCGCGCGTTCCTCATACCGGTGCGTGAGAACGCCGAAGCTGACCCAGGCTGCAAAGGCCCCAGCTGCCATGGTCGCAAGCGGGATCCACACGATTTTGCGGGCGTAGAGCGGCCTTCTATCGGCGGGCGCGGACTTTTCCCAACTGTAATATTCCTTGCTGATGCGGGCGAATCTTTCACGTCACCCGCCGGAGATCAAGAGCGGGAATGCCCGTCCTCCCGCAGCGAGTCGAGAAAGCGCAGGAAAAACTGCGCCCCGTTTTCGAGATCCTCGAGGGCGATGAATTCATCTGCCGTGTGGGCCTGCGCGATGGAGCCGGGACCGATGGCCACCGAGGGGCAACCGTGGGCGGCGAAGATGGCCGCATCGCAGAACCATGGAGCACCGGCCAAACTTGCCCCGAGCGCCTGAAGACGACCGATGAGCGGATGGCGGGGGTCGGTATGGAGCGGCTCCGAGCGTTTCAAATCGACCGCGATGCCGGGCACCCGGTTCCGCAGCATTTCCTCCACGAAGCTGGGATCCACACCGGGGATGATGCGGATATCCACGCCGGCCTCGCAAAAATCCGGCACGATATTGACCTTCGACCCACCGTGGATCGTCCCGACGCTCAGTGTGCACGCGCCGAGAACGGGGTCTGTTTTTGAGGCAAGAATCGGGAGGACCTCGCGTCGGAGGCAGTCGATGGCGCTGGCCATCTTGTAAATCGCATTGTCGCCGGCATCGGGCTGAGAGGCGTGCACCGCGTGCCCGCTGGTGCGAAGTTGCAGCCAGCAAGAGCCCTTGTGGGTATGAACGATGTTGAGCGAAGTGGGCTCGCCCGCCAACACGAAGTCAAAACGGGTCTCGGCTGCCAGCGCCTTGGCTCCGAACTGGCCCGCCTCCTCGCCCACAAGCCCGGCGAACCAGACTTCGAAAGGCAAATCCGCCAGAAATTCCTGCGCCGAGCGCAACCCCCAGAGCATCGCCGCCGCCGTTCCTTTCGTGTCTGTGGCCCCGCGCCCGAAGAGGCGTCCGTCGCGCACCTCGCCGCCAAAGGGATCGATGGTCATCCCGGCCACGCTCACCGTGTCCAGATGGGGCGCAAAAAGAATTCGCGGCATCCCTTCGCGCCGACTCGGGAACCGCCCAACCACATTGGGCCTGCCTGGCAGGACTTCCCTCAACGAGACATCCGCGCCGACATCACTCAAGAAATCCGCAACCCATGCAGCACATTCGGCCTCCCCGGTTTTGTCCGTGCCCGGATCGCCGCCATCCGGATTCACACTGGGAATGCGGACCAGCGCGGAGGCGAGATCAACCACGCCACTCATTTTTTGCTCAAATACCATTCGACGAATTTGGGAATGCCCTCGCGGATTTGTGTCTGTGGATTGTAGCCGAGCAACTCCCGCGCCTTTGTGATGTCGGCCGACGTGAGCGGCATGTCGCCCTGCTGCTCAGGCAAAAGTTCGATTACGGCCTTTTTACCGAGCGCCCGCTCGATCTCGCGGATCAGCTCCGAAAGGGTGGTGGTCTGGTTTTCCCCCAGATTAAAGATGTCAAAGAATCGCCCCTCGTAGTGCAGGGCACCCAACACGCCCTGCACGATGTCATCGACATACGTGTAGTCCCGCCGCGTCGAGCCATCGCCGAATTGAGGGATTGATGTGCCGCGATGAATCGCGTCGGTGAATTTGTGGATCGCCAGATCGGGGCGCTGCCCGGGCCCGTAAACAGTGAAAAAGCGCAGGCAAACCACGCGCATCCCATAAAGGTGCGCGTAATTTCCGCAAATCTGCTCGCCGGCCAATTTCGTAGCCGCATAGGGGCTCAGCGTTTGCGGCAGTGCCAAGCTTTCGCTGAAAGGAACACTCCTCGCGAGGCCGTAGACCGACGAACTGGAAGCAAACAAAAAACGCCCGACCCCGTGCCTGTGAGCCGCGTCGATGAGGTTGTGCGTGCCCGAGATATTGGTGTCGATGTAGAGCTGCGGATTTTTCACAGAGGGACGCACACCCGCTCGCGCCGCGAGATGGATCACAGCCTCATACCTTCCCGCGCCAAAAACCCCGTCCACAAACGAACGGTCGCGAATGTCACCCTCGCAGACCTCCACTCCGTCGCCAAGGGCTTGGATATTCGAGCGCTTGATCTGCGGCGCGTAAAAATCATTGAAATCATCGACCACCGCAAGCTCGTGCCCCAAGCGCAGCAGATGCCCGCACACATGCGAGCCGATGAACCCCGCGCCGCCAGTCACCAGAATCTTCATACGTCGAGCCTAGTTTCCACTCTCCAACGCCAGCAAGCGATTTTACGCCTTGACCACATCCCCGCCCTTCAGCTTTGTAGGCGACTGCCAGAACGAAACCCCCTCACAATCCAACCATGCCATTTCACATCATATCCCTCTCAGCAGGTGCCCTCGCTCTTCTTTTGAGCCTGTGGTTCCTCGTCGGCACTTGGAGCAACCAGAGCCTTCAGCTCGGCCTCCAGAAGCAACAGGATGAAATCCAAGCCCGCTCGCTCACAATCAAAAACCAGCAGCAACAACTCCAAACCCAGCAGCAACAAATCGACTCCGGAGCACAACTCGCCAATCAAGTTGGCCCGGCCATGATCCGCGATCTTGCCGCGCTGCAGGTCGAAAACAAAAACACGAAAATCGCAGCCCTTCTTAAAAAATACGGCATCGAGGCCGCCCCGGGCACACCCACACCCTCTGCTGATTAATCGCCATGGAAGACTTCCCTCAAACCACCCACAACCCGGAAAATTCCGGTTCCCTTGCGAGCGCGCAACTCCCGCTCGCACTTATCGCCCTCGCATTCTGCGTCTTCTTGTTTTCCCAGATCAGCAACCTGGGTCAGAACAGTCGCGCCATGCAGTGGCAATCTGACAACCTTGACAGAGAGATCGTTTCCCTCTCGGACTCCGAGAAGCGCTTCGACGAACTCATCAAGCAGAGGGAAACCCTCGTGCAGCAGTCCCAGCAAGTCCAGAGCCGCTACACCGAGATGCTCACCGACCTCATCGAGCTTGCCGATACCGATGCCGATGCCCGCGCCGTGGTGGAAAAATTTAAAATCCAACGCCAGCAGAACCAACCGAAGGCGGACTCCGGCGACACCTCTCCGGTCACTCCTTGATTCCCCGCGAAACCCGGCATGGAAACGCTCCTCCTCACCGGAGCTACCGGTTTCGTAGGTCGCAATATCCTGCTCTCCGAGATCCGTGCTGGAAACCGGGTTCTCGCGCCCGTTAGAAATGCCGAAAAACTCCGGCTCCAACTCGAAGCCGAAGCCATTCCTCTAGGGAATGTGACCGCGCTCGACCCGGACCCCGCCACATGGGGAGCAATCCTGCCAGACCGCGCCCTGCTCTCCGCCGGCGTGCTTTTCGCCAGGGATCGTGAAGACTATTTTCGTGTGAATGTCGATTGGACCCTGCGTGTCCTCCAGACACTGCCAGTGTCCTGCAATGTCGTTGTTCTCTCCTCCCAGTCCGCCGGCGGGCCGACTCCACACGACCGCCAGGCGCGCACGGAGTCCGACCACGATGCCCCGCTCACCTGGTATGGGAAATCCAAGCTTGCACTCGAGCGCGCCATCGCCAGGGATTTTCCGAGCCATCGGCCAACCATTCTTCGCCCGCCAATGATTCTCGGCGCCCGCGATACAGCCACCCTCCCCCTCTTCAAAATGGCCGCAGGGCTCCTACGCCCCAAGCCCGGCCTGAGGCCTAAAGAATACAGCTTCATTGCTGTGGAAGATGTCGTGCAAGCAGTCTCCGCCGCATGGCAGGCCAGAGGCCCAGGCCCCTACTACATTGCCTCGGATCAGACGATCACCGATATCGAACTCATCAACACCGCGGCCCAAGCGGCTCAAGGTCACGGCATCACCCTGCCCTTGCCGCAAATCTTCATCAAAATACTTTCCCTCTTGGTGGATGCCATCCCGGCCCTTCGCACATCGGCCCCAAGCCTCACCCGCGACCGCGTCCGCGAAATCTGGCCCGACCGCTGGGTGGTGGATTCCTCCGCCTTTCGCAAAGCCTCGGGTTGGAGCAGCCGCACCAGCCTCCACCAGGCACTGCACAGCGCCTACGAATCCTTCGTCCGCGAAGGATTGCTGCCACGCCATGGGTAAGGAGAATCTTGGCCAAAAGCGGGACTTGCCCGACGGGAACGATAAAGATATCAAAAAAGCAGTGCTGTCTTCCGACTCTGAAAGTTCCCATCTGCCCCCAAAAAAAATCTCCATCCGCCCTCGCGGAATTGATGCGGAGACGGAGCTTGATGCCGAACCCGTCGAAGAGCGCCCGCGCCTCCGCCATACAGGGACCCTCAAAACTCCCGAACACCAAGCCGGAAAAAAACGCCGACGGCGCCGAGGCTCCGGAGAAGAAAAACCCGGGGAATTCCCAAACCACCTGCCAGGTGCCAAGCGTCAAATCGCCAGACGCAGAAAACTCCTTCTCGTAATCGCCCTGCTCGTCCTCGTCTTTGCGGCAGCCAACTACTACACCGGTAAATTTTTCTACACCTCCGGCCTCTCCGAGGGTATTCAGCGCGGCCTGGATGCCCGCAACGCTGTCAAGGAGGCTGTCACAGCCACCCGCTCCAACGACAAGGTCTTCGCCGCCCTCCTCAACCTGAGAAGCTCCAAGCCGGATCGCCAAACCACCGAGATGCTGACTCTCCTCGTCCTCCAGTCCCTTCGCGAGACACCCGCCGAGAGCCTGCCCTCCTTCCTTCGCCAAGGCCACAACACCATCGAAGACTTTGCTGCAGCCTACGTCGCCATGCGCCTCAAGGATTTTTCAAAGGCCTCCGCCATCCTCCGCGAAACCGAACCCACCCTCCCCCCTGATTTGTTCAAGTATCTCATGAACGATCCCTCCATGCGTGAATTCGCAACCGAACCACGGGTGATGGGGTTTTACTGATCTCGAAAAAACTTGATGTCACGGCCCTCCGGCATTCCCATCACCGGGCAATGAATCCGATCACGCCCGACCACCTCCTCGAAGCCCAACGCTGGCGCTACGCCACCAAGCAATTCGACGCCTCGAAAACCATCCCCGCCACCACCTGGCAAGCCCTCGAGGAGACCCTCATCCTCTCGCCCTCCTCCTACGGCCTGCAGCCCTGGCAATTTTTCGTCGTCACCAATCCCGACCTCCGCGCCAAGCTCCGCCCGCATTCCTGGAACCAATCCCAGATCACCGACGCCTCGCACCTCGTCGTCTTCGCCATTCCCGAAAAAGTCGATGTCCCCTACATGGAAAAATACCTCGCCCGCATCGCGGAAGTCCGCGGCGTCACGCTCGAATCCCTCGATTTCTATCGCGACATGATGATGGCCGATGTCATCGCCGGCCCGCGCCAGGCCTGGGTCCGCGAGTGGGCCGCCCGCCAGCTCTACATCGTGCTCGGCAACTTCATGACCTCCGCCTCGCTCCTCGGCATCGATACCTGCCCGCTCGAAGGCCTCGACCCGCGCGAATACGACGCCATCCTCGACCTCCCAGCCAAAGGCTACAACACCGTCGTCGCCTGCGCCGCCGGCTATCGCGCCGATACCGACAAATACGCCACCCTCCCCAAGGTCCGCTTCGATAAATCCGACCTCGTCCGACACCTCTGAAAATTTCAAATTTCAAATTTGAGATTTCAAATTCCGCCATGACCACCACCGCACCCCACAACCCCGCCACCCACCGCCTCGAGTCCGACTCGATGGGCGAAATCTCCGTTCCGCACGATGTCTACTGGGGTGCCCAAACCGCCCGCTCGCTCATCCATTTCGACATCGGCCAAGACATCCTCCCGCCCGAGATGATCAAGGCCCTCGGCATCCTGAAAAAATCCTGCGCCCTCTCGAATGCCGACCTCGCCAAACTCCCCGCCGACAAGTGCGACCTCATCGTCCGCGCTGCCGACGAGGTCATCGCCGGAAAACTCGACGCCCACTTCCCGCTCCGCATTTGGCAGACCGGCTCCGGCACCCAGAGCAATATGAATGCCAACGAGGTCATCTCAAACCGCGCCATCGAAATCGCAGGCGGCGAGAGAGGCTCCAAAAAGCCCGTGCACCCAAATGACCATGTGAACATGTCACAGTCCTCCAACGACACCTTCCCGACCGCGATGTCCATCGCCTCCGCCACCGTCGTTGTCGAAAACCTCCTCCCCGCCGTCAAAAAACTCCGCGACACCTTCGACGAAAAAGCCCGCGCCTTCGCCGACATCGTCAAGATCGGCCGCACCCACCTCCAAGACGCCACCCCGCTCACGCTCGGCCAGGAATTCTCCGGCTTCGTGGCCCTCCTCGACCAAGCCCTGCGCGACCTCCAATCCTCGCTCACCGGCCTCTACCAACTCGCCATCGGCGGCACCGCCGTCGGCACCGGGCTCAACGCCCACCCCGAATTCGGCGACCGCGCCGCCGCGCACATCGCGCAACTCACCGGCTTCCCGTTCCAATCCGCCCCCAACAAATTCGCCGCTCTCTCCGGCCACAACGAATTCGTCATCGCCAGCGGAGCTGTGAAATCCCTCGCCTGCGCGCTCATGAAAATCGCCAATGACATCCGTTGGCTCGCCAGCGGCCCCCGTTGCGGCCTCGGCGAACTCGTCATCCCCGAAAATGAACCCGGCTCCTCCATCATGCCCGGCAAGGTGAACCCCACCCAATCCGAAGCACTCACTATGATCGCCGTCCAAGTGATGGGCAACGACACCGCCATCGGCATCGCCGCCTCGCAAGGCAACTTCGAGCTCAATGTGTTCAAACCCGTCATCGTCCACAATTTTCTCCACTCCGTCCGCCTCCTCGCCGACGGGTGCCATTCCTTCAACGACCACTGCGCCCTCGGCATCGAACCGAACCTCCCCGTCATCGAAGGCTATGTCAAAAATTCCCTCATGCTCGTCACCGCGCTGAACCCCCACATCGGCTACGACAAGGCCGCCCAGATCGCCAAAAAAGCCCACAAAGACGCCTCCAGCCTCAAGGAAGCCGCCGTCGCCCTCGGCTTCGTCACCCCCGGGCAGTTCGACGAGTGGGTCGTGGCAAAAAACATGACGCATCCGTAAAACGAAAAGAAAAGAAAAGGGGATCAGTAGTTGAATGGCGCTAAGTTAAGACCTTTTTTGGGTGTTTTTGGACGCCCACTTTTCGATGTGGCAGGTTGCCCATTTCTTTGCGGGGTTTTGTCATCAGGCGGTAGTTTTTAGGACGGCATTTTTTGACGCGCGGTTCAGATCTTCCCGGGCGAAGCGGGGTAAGATCCTTTGCGATGCTCTGCAGCATTTTATGCATCATGGCGGCGATCGATTTTGGTTTGCTCTCCAGACCACTTATTGCGTGTGCGAATTGGCGCACGGTATCAAGGCAGCCTTTGAAGGAAACGCGCTCCAGATTCACATTGTAGGTGAGCGCAGACTTTTGCATTACGCTTCGGACGAGGTTATAGGCAATAAAGTGCATCCTGAGTTCGCGTTCGATCATGTGGGGGGAGCGGCATCGCAGGACATCCATCTTGATGTGGCCGAGCACGATAATCAAGTGGGATTTCGCCAAGATAATCTGCGGAATTTGGCGCTGCTTTTTCGCACTTTGAGCGGGAATTTTCAAATCACTGATGTGGCCGCCTCATTTTTTCGAT
>Ga0247843_1006755_pt1 | contig 14711 bp, 12 predicted proteins | sample LaCruzMarch2017__FD_192420 | JGI IMG/M metagenome (GOLD analysis project Ga0247843, IMG submission 192420) | Freshwater microbial communities from meromictic Lake La Cruz, Castile-La Mancha, Spain - LaCruzMarch2017_8m | ecosystem: Environmental > Aquatic > Freshwater > Lake | place: Spain...
AAAAAACTGGCGTCCCCTAGGGGATTCGAACCCCTGTACTCACCGTGAAAGGGTGATGTCCTAGGCCTCTAGACGAAGGGGACAGGACTAACAACAATACCTCGCTTAGACTGGTGGAGGTAAGCGGGATCGAACCGCTGACCTCTTGCATGCCATGCAAGCGCTCTCCCAGCTGAGCTATACCCCCAAAAATTTCAGTACAGACCGCAAAAGAACCGAACTGAGAGAACTTTGGAGGTGCTGACTTCGATAATGGCACCCGTCATTTCTGTTGGATGTGTCGACAGCGAAGAAACGGGATTATGCACAAATTTTGGGTTTCGCGCAAGTCGGCGACACTTCAGAGATCATTATGCATACGCGGTTAAGTCAAAATGTAACGTCTATTTAAGGATGTAAAAACGTTAGCATTCCTGTATCATACCAATAATAATTATGGGTATGATCAACGTCATTCCTATTCGTCTCAATGACGCAAATGCTTTACGTACGGTTCGTGAGCTATCAACAGACAGCGCCAATGTTTATGTGTTGTCGCATGCCAAAACGCGTAATTAGGGGAGACGTTAGAGTCACGTTGCGGCACTTAAACGCAGGTGATGAAGTGCATGTTGCCGTTGCTTTAAAAAAAGGCATTCAAGGAAAAATAATTGCTGTGATCACGGTATTCTGAAGGATGAAGGTTGACATGTATCACTACACTGAAAGCGGATTACAAAATGTTTGGCTGACGAATGGCTATGACATTTGTGAGATCGACGGAGAAAAGGCTGTGTCGATTAGCGATGTCGATGACTTGCATGAGGTTATCGGCCGTTCAATCGCTGCGAAGTCCAGCTTAAGTGCGACAGAAGTTCGATTTCTAAGGAAAGAGCTCGGTCTTTCGCAAAAGCGGTTAGCGGATCTCTTGGGTAGCACTGAACAAACGGTATCGCTATGGGAGCGGCGTGGTCGCATGCCTAAGGGCTACGATCGTCTGATTAGATTGTTGTATCTTGAAAAGCTTGATGGAAACGTTAAGGTTCAGGAAATGATTAACCGATTAATAGAGCTCGACTCTCGACAGGGTGGAAAGCTCATTTTGTCCGATACGCGTTCAGGTTGGCGCTTGGCAGCGTAAGTATCAAAATATCAAGCATTGGTTTGTTAATCAGTCTCCAATCTCTCCCCGAAATGGCGAGCTCAGGCTCCCCAAATAGTGATCCACCCCAGCGCGCTCCCGTTCCAGAAACTTTTCTACAGCATCCGCAAAACCGGGGTGCGCCAGCCAGTGGACGGATTGAGTCTGCACGGGCTCAAAGCCGCGGGCGAGTTTGTGTTCGCCTTGAGCGCCACCCTCGATCACGGCGATATTGTTGGCGAGCGCCCATTCGAGGGGGGTGTAGTAGGCCAGCTCAAAGTGCAGGCAATCGACGTGCTCAAGTGCGCCCCAGTAGCGGCCATACAGCTTGCGTTGACCGTTGACGGTATCGAGCCAAAGCAGCGAAGCGGCGATGGGCTGATCGCGACGGGTGGCGATTGCCATGACGCAATGCTCAGAAAGTATTTTCCCGACCGTCAGAAAAAACTCCGGCGTGAGATAGGGCGTATTTCTACGCACATGATAGGTGTTGGCATAGCAGCGATAAAAGAATGCCCAGTCCTCTGCGGTGATTTGTGCACCTGAACGTACGCAAGTTGTGACACCGGCTTCGCGTACTTTACGGCGTTCGGCGCGGATTTTTTTGCGTTTGGGTTGTGTCAGGCTGAATATAAAACTGTCGAAATCGGGCCAGTCGCGGTTGAACCAGTGAAACTGTGTGTGGGTTCGGCGCATACAGCCGGCGTCAATGAGCGCCTCGGTGTCCTCGGGGGTGGTGTACAGGACATGCAGTGAGGAGAGGCCACTTTTTTTAGCCCATTGCAATAGAGCGGCGGCGGCCAAAGCGCGATAGGGCGCAGTGGTCAGAAGTCGCGCGCCGGGGACGGGTGTAAAGGGAATGGCCGAGAGCCATTTTGGGTAGTACTCCAGGCCGTTGCGCTGATAGGCCTCGGCCCAGGCCCAGTCGAATACGAACTCGCCGTAGGAGTGTCCCTTGGCATACAAGGGGACCGCTGCCACGAGTTCTTCAGCTTCCCACAATAAAAGATGTCGGGGTTGCCAACCTGTGTCGGGGGCGACGGATCCTGAGGTTTCAAAGGCTTGCAGAAAAGCGTGTTGACTCAAGACAGAGCCGCCGCACTTTGCGACGAGGCGATCCCAGAGGTCAGGTTTGACCTCGGAGATGTGTTCGATCGCTTGGAGACGGATTGCGCTCATGCGCTGTGGTCGTCGTCAGTGGCGTTGCGTGTGCTTTTGCTTTTGCGCCGCCACCACGCCGCAAAAAGGATCAGCACGGAGAGTCCCAGGATCAGTCCGTTGCCTAGGCGCACATATGGCGTGAGTCCTTGCTGTCCTTGGATGGTCGTGTCGAGCACACCCGCGCGATTGGGAGGCAGTTGTGCGATGTCGCGGCCGCGATGGTCGATTGCACCCGTGGTGCCTGTATTGGTCGCACGCAGCATGGGGCGGGATGTTTCCATCGCGCGCAGGCGTGACATCTGCCAGTGCTGCCTGAGTGCCCAAGAGTCGCCAAACCAGGCGAGGTTACTAAAGTTTGCCAAAATAGTGGCGCCTTTCTCTGTGTCGGCCGTCCCACGCACGGCAGGGAGCAACTCTTCGCCAAAGATGTCTTCATAACAAATGTTGGGGGCCAGTCGTTGACCATCGATGACAAATGGTTTTTGCGTGGAAGTTCCGCGGGTAAAGTCACCGAGAGGAATCGACATCAAGTTGACGAACCATCGAAAGCCAAAGGGCACAAATTCACCAAAAGGCACCAGATGACTTTTGTCGTAGCGTTGCACCATGGTGGCGTCAGAAAGTTGTTTCGCCGTTGTGGCATTATTGATACCAATGACGCTATTGGTGTATGCGCCGGTCTTGACGTCATACAGCGCAGAACCGAGCAGGATCGTGCTGTGTTGAGCTTTCGCCACATCGATCCAGGCCTGCCAAGCTGCGGGTGCGATTTGATGTTGGAATACGGCCATTACTGTTTCGGGGAGCAGTACGACCTGTGGCTGTGGACTTCCAACTGGCACGGGGGTGGAGGCCAGACGCAGATGTTCTTGAATAATTTTATAAAGATGGTCCGGTGTGAATTTCACGCCTTGATCGACATTGCCTTGAATGAGTCGTACCACGAGCGGTGAACCGGCGGGGGTCGACCATTGGATATGTCCGAGGGCCAGGCCGATGAACGCAAACGCGAGGGCGAGTACGCCTGCTACACCGTGCAGCGTTGTTGTGGCGCGCGTGGCTGTATCGCGATGGGTTTGAACTTGAGTTTTTGGTCGGATTCCAACCAACGCGGCAATCGCCGCCGCGCTAAAAGCGGTCACAAAGGTCACGCCATACAAGCCTAAAACACTCGACCAACCGGCGAACCAGCTATCGACATGCGCGTAACCGCTATTGAGCCAGGGAAAGCCTGTAAAAAGTGTGGCGCGCAGCCATTCAGATACAGTCCAGGCGCTCGCCCAGGCGAAGCTTGCCCAAAGCATCGCAGAGAGAGAGCTTCGCGTGACGGCTTTCACCAGATGCACGAGCCATGCGGCGAGGCTGGCAAATAAAGCCAAATAGGCACTGAGCGCGACCAGCGCCATCATCGCGAGCGGCATGGGCATATAGCCATAGACATGCATACTGATGGTCAACCAGTACAAACCGACAACAAAATGACCCAAAGCGAAAATCCAGGCTCTGCGAGCGGCGTACAGGCTGTTGGGCGCGCGCCATACGCAGGTGACGAGCCATGCCATGGTGCAAAGTTGTAAGGGGCTGAGGGCCCATTGTGGCAGCGGATCAGGCGCAAAGCTCAGTGCATGGAGTGCGCCGCCTGCGAGCAATCCGAGTGCGAGTCGTCCTTTGAGCCAGAGCGTCTTCACGCTAGAGGTGTGACTCGCATGGGTTCGGCCTTGCGGCGGGCTTTGGCGCGTAACCAGAGCGCTCGTCGCGCATCAGCGCGCATGACCTCGATACGCAGGTCTCCATGTTGACAGGCATCACCGCGTTTAGGGATGTGCCCGAGCTCATGCGCCAGCCAGCCACCCACCGTATCGTACTCACCTGTTGGCAAGTCAGCATCCAGGGTTTTATTAAAGGCTTCGATTTCGGTTGTAGCCAAAAGACGCCAGGCGCGCACGCCGTCAGGGAAAATCGTTTTTGCACCGTCTACGTCGTATTCGTCCTCGATTGCTCCGACGATTTGCTCCAATACGTCTTCGAGTGTGACGAGACCGGTGATACCACCATGTTCATCGATGACGATTGCAATGTGGTTGCGATTGCGACGGAACTCTTGCAACAAAACGTTCAGGCGTTTGGATTCGGGGATAAAGACAGCGGGACGTACGAGATCGCGCAGGGTTAATTCAGTATTGAGCAGATGTCGCAAGAGGTCCTTGGTCATCACCACGCCAATGATGTTGTCCCGAGAGCCTTCGAACACTGGGAAACGCGAATGCGCGGTCTCGATAATCTCTGGCATGAGGGTCGCGATTGATTGCGACACATCGAGTAAATCTATGCGCGCGCGTGGCACCATGATGTCTTCGGCGGTTTGTTCAGAAACGGCCAAAGCGCCTTTGAGCATGGAGTAGGCGTCAGCGTCGATCAGCTCGCGTTCGCGTGCAGCATCGAGTACGGCTACGATGCCTTCCCGATCTTCGGGCTCACGGCGAACCAGCGAAAGGATGCGATCAAGCAGGCGGGGGCGGTTTGGCTTGGCCGACACAGAAGAAGAGTCGGCAGCAGGATAGGGATCTGACATCGTCCAAGGACAGAGTTTAGGAGAGATAAGGATAACCTGAAAGTCGCGTCATTTCTCTGTAATCAAGTAAGGGTTATCGATCCCCATTGACGCGAGAATACGGATTTCTAAGGATTCCATGTGTTGAGCCTCTCTCGGCTTGACGTGATCGTAGCCAAGCGCATGCAAGGTGCCGTGAATGATTAAATGTGCGGCATGATAAAGAAAATCTTTGCGTTGTTCTTTGGCTTCGCGCTTGAGAACGGGGATACACATCACAATATCACCTGCAGCTGTGCCATCAGGCAGCACGCCGTATTCAAAGGTCAACACGTTGGTGGCGTAGTCTTTGTGACGGTAGCTGGCATTGAGTTGTTGCGCTTCTTTTAATCCGACCAGGCGCAGGCCTACGCGCATGCGGTTAAAAGAAATTTTGCCATCTTGTTGGGCTGCGAGCATGGCGCGCTCGACCCAACGACGTATTTTCCAGCGAGGCAGTGTTGGCGCCTCGACCGCGTAATGAATGGTGAGGGACAGCTCAGCTGGCGTTTTGTTCGGCTTGTTCATATGCGTCGACGATGCGCGCTACCAAAGGATGTCGTACGACATCGCGACTGGTGAATTTGGTGACGGCGATGCCTTTGACATCCTCGAGTACTTTGACTGCATGCGCAAGACCGCTTTTATGACCTTTAGGCAAATCAACCTGAGAGGGGTCACCCGTGATGACGGCTTTGCTGCCAAACCCGATGCGCGTCAAAAACATTTTCATCTGTTCGGGGGTCGTGTTTTGCGCTTCGTCCAAAATGACAAACGCATGGTTCAGGGTACGACCTCGCATATAGGCTAACGGTGCGATTTCGATAGTTTGTTTTTCAAATAAACGTTGCACGCGCTCAAAACCCATCAAGTCGTAGAGCGCATCGTAGAGTGGGCGTAAATAGGGATCAACCTTCTGAGCGAGATCACCGGGGAGAAAACCCAGACGTTCGCCCGCTTCGACAGCGGGTCGTGTCAGTACGATGCGCTGAACGGTATCGCGCTCCATCGCATCGATCGCGCACGCCACAGCCAGCCAGGTTTTACCTGTCCCGGCGGGACCTACGCCAAAGGTGATGTCATGTTTGAGGATGTTGTTGAGATAGTCTCGCTGTCTGGGGGTGCGAGGACGCAAATCACTACGACGCGTGCGCAAGGCGATGGTACCGCTCTCGTCATCGAGCGGTGGAAATTCGCTTGGATCGAAAGCGGGCATGGTAGGGGTGATGGAGCGACCCACGCCAATCTCAACTAAGCCAAGCTGAATGTCATCAACAGACAAGGCTTTTTGCGCAGCACGGTCATGAAGGGCGAACAGCATTTTGCTTGCGGCTTCAGCATGCGCGCCACGGATCGTCAGCTTGTTGCCCTGACGTGTGAGCTCGAGGTCGAGACCGTCAGCGATTTGTCGCAAATTGACATCTAGGGGGCCGCACAGGTTGGCCAGCTGTTGGTTACTGCCCTCAAGTGTCATTTTGACGGGCAGGGGACGGGCTCGCGAGGAGGTCTTAACGGGTGGGCGACTCATTGTGTGACCTCATCTTGAATCGCGACGCGACCCCTAAACGTGTTGGTCATCGCATCCGTAATCACGACATCGATCATCTGACCAATCAGCCGGGGATGTCCGGGAAAATTGACGATACGGTTGTTTTCGGTACGACCGCTGAGCTCGTTGGGGTCACGCGTGGAAGTGCCCTCAACAAGGATGCGCTGCGTCGAACCGACCATGCTGCGAGCGATCGTATGCGCTTGCTCGTTGATGCGTGCTTGCAGGCGTTGCAAGCGCTGAAGCTTGACCGTTTGCGGAGTATCGTCGGTGAGGTCCGCGGCAGGTGTGCCAGGACGGCGTGAGTAAACAAAGGAAAAGGAGGTGTCGAAACCGACTTCCTCAATCAGCTTCATGGTCTTTTCAAAGTCCTCTTCGGTTTCGCCAGGAAACCCAACGATGAAATCAGAGGACAGCGTCAGTCCAGGACGTGCAGCACGCAATTTACGTACGACAGATTTGAATTCGATCGCAGTGTAGCCGCGTTTCATGGCAGCAAGGATGCGATCGCTTCCGGCTTGCACAGGCAGGTGGAGAAAGGACACAAGCTTCGGTAAGCGTGCGTACACCTCGGTCATGCGGGTAGTCATCTCCTTGGGGTGCGAGGTGGTGTAGCGAATGCGTTCAATGCCTGGGATCTCATGGACATACTCGAGGAGTGTGGCAAAGTCGGCAATCTCGGCATGAGCGTCTGCGCTCATGCGGCCGCGATACGCGTTGACGTTTTGTCCAAGCAGAGTGACTTCTTTGACGCCTTGATCAGCCAAGTCGGCGACTTCGGTCAACACATCTTCAAAGGGACGCGAGATTTCTTCGCCACGCGTGTAGGGCACGACACAGAAACTGCAATATTTGCTGCACCCTTCCATGATCGAAACAAAGGCTGTCGCGCCCTCGACACGGGCGGGCGGCATTGCATCGAATTTTTCGATCTCAGGAAAACTGATATCGACTTGCGAACGACCTTCGGAGCGTCGGCGAGCGATCAACTCAGGCAAGCGATGTAAGGTCTGCGGTCCAAAGACGACATCGACATAAGGCGCGCGATCGACGATCGCCGAGCCCTCTTGGCTGGCGACGCAACCACCTACACCGATCACGAGATCTGGATTGAGTGCTTTGAGGTGCTTGATACGACCTAAATCGGAAAAAACCTTTTCCTGCGCTTTTTCTCGAACGGAACAGGTGTTGAACAAAATGACGTCAGCGTCTTCGGGGTTTTGCGTGACCACAACGCCACGCTCCTGTCCCAGGACATCAAGCATTTTGTCGGAGTCGTACTCGTTCATCTGGCAGCCAAAAGTGCGGATGAATACTTTTTTGGGATTGTCTGTTTTTTGCATGATGGCGCCGGAGCGGGTGTTGATCCCGTGGGCAAAATTGAAAGTAAAGACGTAGTTTACCGTGCTGACGAAAAAATGGGCGCTTGCGCGCCCATTCAATGAGGACTAATCAGTGTTTTACTCCTGATATGTCTCTTCGATCTCATCTGGTTTTTTGATCGGCTTGATCATATCCTCGCGCTTGATGCCGAGCCACAGCGCAATCGATGCGCCAACAAACACGGAAGAGTAAATACCGAACCAAATGCCGATGGTCAGTGCCAGTGCAAAGTAATGAAGCGTCGGACCACCGAAAATCAGCATGGTCAACACCATCATTTGGGTTGAACCATGGGTGATGATGGTACGGGAAATCGTGTCTGTGATGGCGCTGTCAATGACTTCTACAACGGAAGCATCACGATGTTTGCGGAAGTTTTCACGGATACGATCCATGATCACGACCGACTCGTTGACCGAGTAGCCAAGGACTGCCAACACGCCGGCAAGCACAGCGAGCGAAAACTCCCAGCCAAAAAACGCAAAGAAACCGAGAATGATCACAACGTCATGTAAGTTGGCTAGCACGCCTGCAATGGCGAATTTCCATTCAAAGCGAATCGCGAGATAGAGCGTGATGCCTATGACCACAAAAAGCAAGGCGAGCAAGCCGTTTTCCACCAGCTCACGACCGACTTGCGGGCCGACAAACTCGACGCGACGAAGTTCGACGTTTGCATCTTTTAATTTCAGGGCAGTCATTACGGCTTCGCTTTGAACGCTAGAGCTCTGCCCTGCTGCCAAGGGCAAACGAATCATCACATCACGCGAAGTGCCGAAGTTTTGAACTTGGAAGTCTGTGTAGCCTAGACCTGAGATTGAACTTCGGATCTGGTCAACGGGTGCTGTCTGTGTAAAGCTCACCTCCATGACCGTGCCACCCGTGAATTCGATGGACAAGTGAAAGCCACGTGTAATGATGAAAAATACGGCAGCGACAAAGAAAAGCACACTGATGATGTTAAGCACCAGCGAATGCCGCATAAAAGGGATCGTGCGTTTGATTCGAAAGAGTTCCATGATCAGTCCTTGGCCTTCCAGACAGTGCCGATCGAGATCGACTGGAGTTTTTTCTTGTGTCCGTACCAGAGGTTGGCAAGCGCACGGACGCCTACGACCGCCGAGAACATGGAAGTGAGAATACCCAAGCAGTGAACGACTGCAAAGCCTCGTACCGGACCCGAACCAAACACCAACAGGGCGACGCCGACGATCAGCGTGGTTAAGTTGGAGTCAATAATCGTGCCCCAAGCGCGGTCAAAACCGAGATTGATCGCGTTTTGCGGCGACTCTCCGTTGCGTAATTCCTCTCGTATTCGCTCATTAATCAGTACGTTGGAGTCAATCGCCATGCCAAGGGTCAGCGCAATCGCTGCAATGCCCGGCAAGGTGAGCGTGGCCTGCAGCATGGATAGCAAAGCCAGTAGCAGTACGACGTTGAGGGCCAGACCTACGGTGGAGAAAGCACCAAACAGGTGGTAGTAAATCACCATGAAAATCGCGATGCCAATAAATCCATAGAGCGTGGAGTTAAAGCCTTTTTCGATATTTTCAGCGCCGAGGCTCGGTCCAATCGTACGTTCTTCGATGATTTCCATCGGGGCTGCCAACGAGCCAGCGCGCAACAGCAAGGCGGTGTCTGCAGCCTCTTCGGCCGTCATACTGCCTGAGATTTGCACTTGACCGCCCGGAATTTCAGCGCGAATCACGGGAGCGGTGACGACCTCGCCACGGCCTTTTTCAAACAACAAGATGGCCATGCGTTTGTTAATGTTGTCGCGTGTCACGTCACGGAAAATTCGGGCGCCTTTTGAGTCCAAGGTCAGATGGACGGCAGGCTGTTGACTTTGGCTATCACGACCGGCTTGGGCATCTTGTAGGTTTTCTCCCGTCAAGACGACCTGGCGACGCACAAGAATGGGGCGACCATCGCGATCAAGATAGCGCTCTAAACCAAAAGGCACGGTGCCAGCAGCTAACGCGCTATTGGCGGCGGGGGAGTCGTCGACCATCCGAATTTCGAGTGTGGCGGTGCGGCCGAGAATATCTTTGGCCTTTGCCACATCCTGTACACCAGGGAGTTGGACAACGATGCGGTCGGCACCTTGCTGCTGAATGATGGGTTCGGCGACACCGAGCTCATTAATCCGATTGTGTAGTGTGGTGATGTTTTGCTTGAGTGCGCTTGCCTGTACAGTTGTGATGGCAGCTTGGCTGAGACGGCCGACGATCTGAAGCCGGACGCCTTCAGTGCGTTCGAGCATCTGGAGATCGGGGTTGCGTGTGCGTAGCGCCGTAATGGCACGGTCGCGAGCCGCTGCGTTATTAAAAGACATGACCACCGACATGCCATCGCGTTCAATACCGGTGGACTCGATGCGTTGGTCACGCAAGGCCACGCGTAAATCAGTCACTAAGGCATCGTAGCGCGAGGTCAGGGCACCCTGCATATCGACTTGCAAGAGAAAGTGCACGCCACCACGCAGATCAAGGCCTAGGTACATCGGATTGGCGCCAATGGCGCTCAGCCAGGCGGGCGAGGCGGGTAACAGGTTGAGTGCGACGGTGTATGAGGGTTCGGCGGGATTTGGATTGAGTGTTTTTTCAATTAAATCTCGCGCTTTTAGCTGGATATCTGTGCTCGGGAAGCGGACACGCACCGTTCCCACCGTGCCGTTCAGTTCAAAGGACGCGCCCGTATTGGGGATCCCTGCTTGTTGCAGAATGTTTTGTACGCGATCCAGTGTGGCCGGATCGATTTTTAACGTTGCCTTGGCGCTCGAGACCTGCACAGCAGGTGATTCGCCAAAAAAGTTAGGCAGTGTATAGAGCAGGCCGATCACAACCGCGATCAGCACCGTCAGGTATTTCCAAAGGGGATAGCGGTTCATTGCCGACGGGGATTTAAAAGGGATTGCGCCCCGCGCAACGCGCAACGGGGCGATACTCGAGCTGACTTATAGTGCTTTGATCGTGCCTTTTGGCAGCACGGCGGACACGGATGCTTTTTGCATCATGATTTCAATCGGCTTGTCAGCCAGTTCAGCGACTTCGATGGTGACGTAGTTGTCGCTGACTTTGGTGACTTTGCCAAGCAAACCACCGGCGCTAATGACTTCATCACCCTTGGCCAAGGCGGCCAATAGTGCTTTGTGTTCTTTTTGACGCTTCATCTGGGGACGAATCATCAGGAAATAAAGTACAACGAACATCAGGAGAATGGGCGCCATTCCCATGAGTGAGCTAGCTGTATCAGCAGCCTGTGCCAGCACGAGGCCGGATATTGCTTGAGCAGACATTAAGGTCTCCTTTAGAAAAAGTAAGGTGGTGGCTATTGTACCGACTTGGAGGCACGATCTCTCGCAAACTGTGTTCTCCAAGCATTAAATGTACCGTTTGCGATGGCTTCTCGCATTTCAGCCATGATGGTGAGGTAGAAATGCAGGTTATGCAGTGTATTGAGTCGTGCGCCTGAAATTTCGTTGGCTCTTTGCAAATGATGGAGATAAGACAGGGAAAAATGTTGGCAGGTATGGCAGGTGCAGCTCGGGTCAAGAGGGCTTGTGTCGTCGCGGTATTTTGCGTTTCGGATCTTAATGTCGCCAAAACGGGTAAATAACCAGCCATTGCGGGCGTTGCGCGTAGGCATCACGCAGTCAAACATATCAATCCCCTGGGAGACGCCTTCGACTAAATCCTCGGGGGTGCCGACGCCCATCAGGTAGCGTGGGGACTGTTCGGGCAGACGGGGCGCAACGTGATTGAGGATGCGCAACATGTCTTCTTTGGGTTCGCCAACGGACAGGCCGCCGATCGCATAACCATGAAAACCAATGTCTTTGAGTCCTTCGAGGGATTCGTCTCTCAGGGATTCGAACATGCCGCCCTGAACAATGCCAAACAAGGCATTGGGGTTTTCAAGGGTATCGAAAGAATCCCGTGAGCGCCGCGCCCAACGCAAGGACATGCGCATCGATCGTGCAGCCTCTTCGGTCGTCGCAGGGCGATCATTGATCATATAAGGCGTGCATTCATCGAACACCATGACGATGTCAGAGTTCAGTTCGGTCTGAATTCGCATCGACTCTTCGGGTGTGAGAAAAAGCCTAGCTCCATCGATGGGGGACGCGAATTTCACACCTTCTTCGGAAATTTTGCACATCCCTTGAAGACTAAAGACCTGAAAGCCCCCAGAGTCTGTGAGCAAGGGTTTTGACCATTGCATAAAGCCGTGCAAGCCGCCGTGCTTGGCGATCACCTCGGTGCCGGGTCGCAGCCAAAGGTGAAACGTGTTGCCGAGTACGATCTGAGCGCCTACCTCCAGCAACTCGTGGGGCAACATGGCTTTGACGGTGCCATAGGTGCCGACCGGCATAAACATAGGGGTCTCCACCACGCCATGATTGAGGGTCATACGACCATGGCGGGCCTGGCCGTCGGTGGCAAGGAGCTCAAAGCTCAGGCCTGACTTGTTGTCGTGGGCAGCCGTCGAGTCAACAGGGGCGTCAGTGTGCGGTAGCGTCAATTGGATGTCATCCGTTCTAAAAACATGGCGTCACCATAGCTGAAAAAACGATAGCGTTCCTGAATGGCGTGTTGGTAGGCGCGTTTCATCGGTTCGAGGCCGATGAATGCTGAAACCAGCATTAAAAGTGTCGATTGTGGGAGGTGAAAATTCGTGATCATCGCATCGATGATTTTGTATTCAAACCCAGGTTGAATAAAGAGTCGAGTGTCGCCCGACTGGGGTTGAGTCAACGCGGGATCGAGCTTGGCGGCAGACTCAAGTGCTCTGACACTGGTCGTTCCGACCGCAATGACGCGTCCGCCAAGTGCTCTGGCGCGCGCGATGGCCTGAATCGTTGATTCAGGCACGGTATACCACTCGGCATGCATCACATGCTTGGCAAGATCGCCATCTCGCACGGGTTGAAACGTGCCAGCGCCAACATGGAGGGTGACAAAGGTTCGCTGAACGCCAAGTTGTTCAAGTTGTTTGAACATGGCTTCGTCAAAATGGAGTCCCGCTGTGGGTGCAGCGACGGCACCCGGTGCTCGCGCATACACAGTTTGATAGCGTTGCAGGTCTTGCGCGTCTGGCTGATGCTGAATATAGGGCGGTAAAGGGACGGAGCCATGCTCTTCAAGGATGTCTAAAACTGGCGCGTCGAATTTCAGGATGAACAGGTCGTCGGCGCGCCCCAAGACTGTCGCATCCACTGCATCGGCCAGACGCAGAGCAGAACCTGGACCGGGTGATTTGCTGGCTTTGATATGGGCAAGCGCCTCGTTGATCGCAGTGATGCGTTCAATTAAGACTTCCACCTTTCCACCGGTCGCTTTTTGACCAAAAAGACGTGCCTGTATCACGCGAGTGTCGTTAAAAACGAGCAAATCGTTGGGCTTGAGTAATTGCGTCAAGAAAGCAAACTGGCTGTCGTGCAAGCCTCCTGCGGCGTCGACATGGAGCAAACGGCTAGAGGCGCGCGTGGCAGCCGGTGTCTGAGCGATGAGTTCGACCGGGAGTTCATAGTCAAAATCAGACAGTGAAAGAGAGGTGGGCACGCTTGCAACCTTTGAGCAGACTGGTGAGGTTTGAAAGACAGTTCGACAGACAAACCGTTTATTTTAAGCCTGTCTGCATACTTTTTTTGTATGCTGTCGTCTTAAACCCCTAAATAGGTGATGGCATGAATGGTGTGAATGACCGAGCTTGGAACACATTTGTTGGGCAGTGCTTGATCGCTGCAAATGTGTTCCTCGGTATCGGATTTGCGGTGTCCCCGTCCGTTGTTCAAGCGCAAGCCAAAGCCCAAGCAAAAGCTCCCGTGACGTCTCAAGCTGCTGCGACCATCTCTATGCCGCCCGAGCTCGCTCGCGCTTGGGCCCAGACCAAGCTGCCCGAATCGGCCTTGTCACTGGTTGTTCAGGAGGTGGGTGGGCCGCGCTTGATGGCGGTTGCGCCTGAAACTCCGCGCAATCCGGCTTCGGTGATGAAGCTCGTCACCACCTATGCTGCGCTTTCTCGCTTGGGTCCCAATTATGTCTGGCATACCAATTTCATGTTGGATGCACAATCGCGTGTGAACGAAAAAGGCGTGTTGAGTGGACCCTTGTATTTGCGAGCGGGCGGCGATCCCGTTTTGATGCTGCCTGATGTTTGGCGCTTGATGCGCGATCTGCGTTTGCGTGGGATCAAGGAGATCTCCGATATTGTGATTGATCGTTCAATCTTTGGTGATGTGACGATTGATCCTGCCACGTTTGACGGTTCGGCAGATCGACCTTACAACGCGAGCCCAGACGCGTTTATGGTGGGTTTCGGTGCCTTGCGTTTGGTTTTTTCACCGGACCCCGCGACTAAAACCTGGAAGTATTTCGTGGATCCTCCTATTCCCGGTGTCGAGCTCGACGCCAATGTGGCTTGGGTGGATGGGCAGTGCCCAGGGTCGCCCTCCGTTACCACGGATACGACGGTGAGTGGGGATAAGGTGCGTATTCGTGTCTCCGGACGGGGCGCGGGTTCCTGTGGCGAGTTTGATGTGTTCCGCCTGGCTTTATCGCAGCAGGAGTTCGGCGCGCGTATTTTGCGTGAAATTTGGCGCGAGGTTGGCGGCACGATGACAGGACAAGTGCGTTCGGGAACGATTCCAAGCAGTGCCGTGGCGGTCGCTTCGCATCAGTCGCCGCCTTTATCCGAGGTGATTCGCCTGATCAATAAACGCAGTAACAACGTCATGACACGCGTGTTACTGCTCACGCTTGGGGCTGAGGCTGGACGACAACCTGCGACCGTGGCGGGCAGTGTGCAGGTCGCGCAAGAGGTACTTGCTCGACAAGGGTTGCCGATGACGGGTATGGTGCTCGATAACGGCTCTGGACTTTCAAGAAATGGTGTGGTCTCGGCAG
>Ga0247843_1006756_pt1 | contig 14710 bp, 19 predicted proteins | sample LaCruzMarch2017__FD_192420 | JGI IMG/M metagenome (GOLD analysis project Ga0247843, IMG submission 192420) | Freshwater microbial communities from meromictic Lake La Cruz, Castile-La Mancha, Spain - LaCruzMarch2017_8m | ecosystem: Environmental > Aquatic > Freshwater > Lake | place: Spain...
CTGTATGACCAAGTATATTTCATTCTTTGATACGGTTTTTTACAGCCGCTCTCATTAGACGTAGTTCAACAATTGCATGATCAATCGTAGACGCTGCTGACACAAAGTCATTTCTTAACAAGTACTCATGGATTTCTTTCATTAATCTTTTTATTTTCAACTCGTGCGCTGCGTAGTCTAATGAATTATCTATTTTCATTTTTATATCTTGTAATGACGCTACATTGTTATATGATTCAATGCCTCTAAGATTTACCATAGTTAACTCCATATCCAACTTCACATGTAAGGGGTAGTGTCTGTGCCCACTTGGGTCGCCATTGCATACACTTGGTTACGTAACTTACCGCTTCCTCAACTTCATCTTCTTTAGCAACACACACGACAGAGTCATGCACCGTCAATGCTACCTTATATTGCTTGGCAATTTTAAGCATTTGCTCTCCAATTACACACCGTGCAACCGCTTGGGTAAAGTTTTCGGTGACTTTCCCGCCATAGATTTTCGTTTCGCCCATCCTTGTTTTATACGAATACTGACCGTCGGAGTCGGCTTTGAGTCCCCGGTAGGTGAGATACAATCCGGATGGTAGTTGAATGCCTTGCTCCGTAACGGATATAACTTCGGGGTACATCCCAAGGGGTGTAGTCTGTTTTGCAACCAAAGCATCGAGACTCTTTTGTGCTTGTTTCCATAAGGCCGGGATCTTGGGGTAGGTTTCTCGATAGACGGCGATAATGCGTTGGCACTCCGTCTCCGGTAGATCAACATTAAATACCTTGAGTTGTAGTCGGAATTTCTGTGCGCCCATTCCATATCCAGCCCCAAGGATTGTTGTCTTTCCAACGAAACGCTCTTCTTTATTGACTTCTTGTACATCTTTCCCGTAAATTGCACTCGCCATAATTTTATAGACATCGTCACCTTTCTCAAACGCCTCCACCAAATCGGTCTGCCCTGCCAACCAAGCCACAGTACGCGCTTCGATTTGAGAAGAGTCTGCGTTAATAATTACGTACCCATCGGGAGGGATGATCGCTTGCTTTAGCCTCCCACTCCTCGGTAGGTTCTGAAGATTGAGTTTGTCATCACCGCCCCAACGCCCTGTGTGAGCGGCATAATAGCGCAAAGGCACGGGCATATTGCCTCGCTTTGCTATTCCAATAAATCGTGTGGTGCGTGTCTCCTCTAGCGTGCTCTTTGTCCCAAGGCGTGCGGCAACAAGTGCCTGTACCCGCAGGTCGTTGTGTTCTTGTAGTTCTTTCAACCCCTCATCAGACTTAGCCAACGCCCATGCTTCCTTACCCGTAGTTAGACTAATCTTAGTCGGCACTATCACGCCAATGCTTTGTAGCAGCGCAGCAAACTTATCGTTTGACATCAGCGTATCTCTGTCAGATTCCGCAGCAGCCATCAACTTTTCTTTTTTATCTTTGACATCTTCTAGGTGTTGCTCAAGCGACGGCAGGTCTAACTCTAAGACCGGCTCAGTAAACATTCGCAGAGTGAGGTCAATAAGTTTAAGTTCTGTTTTAGTAAATCTAGGGGCAAGGCATTGAAAAAGAGCATAAGTGAGGTCAACGTCATTACGACAATAATCACCGTACTTGCTAAGATCCTCATCAGAAAACGCTGCTCGTCTTTTGCCCATCGCATTAACCACTTCATTGCCTTTGACTCCTAGGTTGTATCGTTCAGCCAACTTCGCCAAACTGTTTCCGACTTCAAGCCCGTCGGTAGCACGAGCCATGCACAAGGTGTCTAGCCACGCCATCGGCTTAACACCGAATTTCCAAGAAAGGATTGCGCCATCGAACATGGTGTTATGCGCCAAGACAAACGCTTCAGACCACTTAAACTTACCCAAGAAATGCATGGTCTCAGAGTATGTACCGCTAAACCATTCTGTCTCGGCATCGTCAACCTTCACGCCAACCCCTATGACTTCAAAGTTGTCGTCACGCACATACTCCTCTGTGGTCATCTTTGAGAGCGAAAACTCTCTGTCGTAGTACGTCTCAAAGTCTACTGTGATGATCATGGTTTTTTAACTTTCGCAACTGCGCGGGATACAGCATCAAAGAAATAATTACGCGGTTCTTCTGTTTCATGATGCATAATCATAGACATAATTAAGTCTCGCGTAACCTTGCGTCTTAACGCATTGTATTTGCGCTTAATCAAGAACGATTCAATTGTTCCAAATGCGCCGTTGTGTAAAAGACCGTGCCACTTCGGCTCTACGTTTCTTGACTCAAACGGATGCACAAACTCTTCGGGGTACATGTCCATGCGCTCAAGCATAATTTTTACTTGCTCAGAAATGATTGGCATGGGCTATGACTCCTCGGAACTGGTCAGGCGGGCGCCTACCATCAGCATCTGTCGTCATCAGCAATGAAAGAAAGCAGCGCAATTTCAAGCGATTCAATACTATCCTCGTTGATCACATAGGCAAGCCCACCGGCTTCTTCGATCAGGGCTAACTCGCGGGACTGAAGGGGTGTGAGTTTGCCGTTGCCTGCCTTGCACTCAATAGCAAGAAACCTGCCGCGCATACACGCAATAATATCGGGAACTCCACTTCGACCATAACCGCCTGTTGCAGGCATGAAGTGATAGATGTTGTACTTCTTGAGTAAAGCCTTAATCTTGGCTTTGACTCGACCCTCTGGTGTTGTTGTCATTGTGTATCCTCTTGTCGGATTATGGACAGAGTATACTTCAGACTAATTAGGATTGCAAGTGTTTTTTGATATTAGGGAGAACCCCCAAAAGAAAACGGACAATCCTAGATCATCTAGGATTGTCCGTCGGGAAAGGGTGTGGGAGTAGCAGATTAATCTGTCCCACGCAGACGGATTGGAGACTACTTCCGCATCTGCAATACGGTTGGAAATGCGTATTTATTCTACCACTTTAGTTTTACCTGCTACGATGAAATAGATTGATTCTTTCTTAAAGTCGGTATCAATTTTATACTTAAGCCCGATGTCGGCAGCAAACTGATTTAGGTCTAGCAACTTAAGCATGGCAAACTTTTCTTGAGAATACTGATCCAACTCATAGGTGCTTTGGTGTTTGCTAGTCGTATCAGGATTACCTATATGCGCACACAGTAATGTTTCGTCTTCCATGATCTTGACGGCATAACCGTTGTTGACTTTGAAGTGAGCAAGCACATTGCAGGCAATCTCATAGTTTTCGCGTTTACGGAATGCTTCGTTGTTAGTCATTGAGTCAACGATGCGCTTTGGTACGGGGGGGTTGTTACCCATAACTACATCAGTAAAGTAAGTAATAAGTTCTAGGGAATTAAAACTGATTGAGTTCCGATAGTCTCGCTCAACGCTCTCATGCATAGTCTCCACCACATACTTGACATTTGAAATTAGACTTTTGCCCAACTCTGCCAGATCTTTCTTCGCAAACTGTTCTATGACAGTACGCGCTGCTACCTTAGCGTCTTTGCAATACTTCCTGTTGCGCTCACCCCGTTGCTTCTTAATAGTATGTGCGTCGATGGCATACCATCTTTCGGTCATTCCCTTAGTAGGACTGAATCGGTCAAAGCATGCTCGAATCTCACCCACTACCTGACCGTCTTGCCAAGCACGAACAGAGTCGGCGTAGTGAACATCTCCATACCTGATCACCTCATACTCTAGAAGTGGGCGTTTGGCATAGACCAAATCAAGTACCTCTTGTAGTCGTGGCGCAAGGGTTGCGCCTTGTTTTAGGTTTTTAATCTTCATAGTTTTCTCCAATCAGAAATTAAATTTAGATAGTATTGAATCAACATTGGCTTTGACATCACGACGCACTACTTCGCTATCACGCAGGTCGGTTGCCTCAAGCCCTGTGAATGTCTGAGCCATCAATGCCCGCGCCCGTTCTAACTCAGGATCTTTGGTCACATTGAGTACCTTGAGCATGTCGATCAACTCGTGTGCGTTATCCACCAAGGAGTCGCGGAATATTTTCTTCTTTGTCTCCTGCCCACTATCCTCAAGCCTTTCGCTAACATGGGATAAACATTCGTGCAGGCGAGACCACGCTTCCTTCATAGCCCCCTTCACTCGCTCTTCGATGGCGTTGTTGCATTGCGTCTCCAACTCATCGCGTGCCTGCTGTCCTATGTTGATACGCCAATCCCCTGCTGTCGGCACAGGCGAGAATGTGTAGCGGAACCGAAACTTACCGGCAATATCTTCCGTTTCGGGATACTCACTTCTGTCGAATAGCGTGCCCAATTGGAAAGCAGCCGCGTCTACTAAGTTAGGATAAGAAGTCAAGAAGTCTTGGACTAGCGCGTTGTATTCTTGCTCCAACTCACTAAGCCGTTCCTTGTACCTCAAGAAGTTCTCCACAGGTAGTAGTCGTAGTCCGTTGTCCGACCAAGGCAAAGTATTTACGTTATGCCAAGCCCGAGCATTGGCTGCAAACTTCACGATGTTGTCCAACTTCTGCGTGCCAGCAAGCAGGTTCTTGTTGTAGTTACCTGCGCGAGACTTGGCCCCGCTAGTCGTATCTACTTCTTGAGAAACACGCTTGTCTAATTTGCGGGCAGTCCAGCAACTAATTGATAACTCTACAAGCATGGCGCTTGTTTCGATTCCGAATGAACTCATGATTTATTCCTCTCTTTCATTTCTTTAGAAGCAAGATACTCAATGACCTGTGTGATAGACGGAGTGAACCCCACCTGCTTGGCAAAGTCCCCCTGCAAAAGACGCAGGGTCTCGTATGCCTCAAGGCTCACCCGTACTGATTTGCTTTCCTCTTTCATAGATGCACCGCCTTTCCATACTTGTGTGTAAACCGTTTGTTGTCTTTGATGCACCACAACAAGGGGGCGTTGACCGTAGACCAATCACCTTCCCCGTCGTAGAAACACCCGTCTGTTAACACCACCACGCAGTCGGGATTGATCTGCTTCTTGCCCATGAACTTGATTACACAGGAGGGATCAGTCCCCCCACCACCTCGTGGTTTCGTAGAATCAGTTAGGGTTTGAACAGCCCCATCCTCATAAGTCTCGTGCCCCGCCACATGGCTGTCCCAATACATCAACTCAACCTTCTGTGGCGTGACCTCTTCGCAGATGGACTTGATCTCAGATAAGAACTCAGCCAATGCCTCTCCATCTATCGAACCTGAAGTATCCACCGCAACCGCGATGCACTCCATGCGTTGAGAGATAGCAGTCGGCATGTAGATGTCAGACCCAAGCAGTCGCCTGTTGAACCGGCGCCACGATGAATCGTCATGTCCCTTGGCAATCTGCTTGACAAAGTCCCGTAGTACCTCGCGCCAATCAATCTTAGGATTGAGCAACTCTTGTATCTCGCGGGATACACCACCGTTCATCTTGCCTGCAAGCAAGGCGCCTTGACGCAATGCGTTGTCGATCTCCTTGGCAATCTGCTCGGCCTCCTTCTCATCCATCTGCCCCGCCTCTTCCCACAGATGTTCATCGAACCCTTGGGGGACATTCCTAGACGGACTAGGATTGTCCGATGGCTCAGACTTATGTGAGCCACCCGAGCCACCCCTACCCTCTTCCTCCTTCTCAAGAATCAGGAATACTTGGTGTGCATCCATGCCACGAAACCGTTCATCGAGAGCACCCATAAGATTGTTTTCCTCGTCAGTCGGCATGCGCACCACCTCCTGATCAGGGTCGTGATCTTGGATCTGCAAGTTAATGACATAGTCACAGGCAATGTTGGCTAAGTTCCTGTTCTTCTTAAACAACTTCTCCCATGTAGTGAGATGTCGATACGCCTTGTGCATAGCCTCATGCAAGATAAGAAAGCCCAACTGCTTATCATCTAAGCGATCAACAAACGCACGCCCGTAGTACACATTGACACCGTCAGTCGCGGCAGTCGGCATTGTTTCATCAACCGTCACCTTGCCCACCATGAACAGACCTGAGAACAAACAAAACTTCTTATGACGCATGAGAGACACATGTACTTTCTCGATGCGTTGCTCGGCAGTTAGTTTAGCCATTATGTTTCCTTTTCAAATAAAATGTTTAACGCAGGGTCAAGTTCGGTGCATGCATCTGCTTTGACATACCGCATCCAAATAGCATGCTTGTCAATCGCTCGTACATGCCAAAACCTTTCATCACCGTAATGATCCTTGCGCAATAGTATCCACACCTTTTCTTCATACAACACATAGCCAATCATGATTAGAACAAGTACTGATTCTCACGCATCCATGTAACAAACGATGCGCTTGTCATAACCAATGACTTCTTCTCGTCAGACTTCATAGCAGACAGACAGAACACAGACTGCAACTCCTTCGGCGTGCGCTTCATGTACTCGAACCACTTGCCGATACTTGCTCTATCTATTCTCTGCAATGCGTTGAACGCCAAGATACACAGGGCAGCCGGTGAACTCGGCACAGGTGCTTCGTTGGGCTTGTTGACGATCTGCTCCCATGTTGGTAGCGAGTCAGCCACCTCCAAGTACGCCAACATATCTCTCGCTGCTGCTGCGCCAATCGTACCCTCAAGGCTTGTCTTTAGAGAATTGTGTGACATGTTGAGACGCTTCTTAACGATGTTGCTTGCTTTGACCAAAGTGCGTGGCGATACACAAGAATCCTGTGGCTTCTTCGGATGAAAGATGTACGGGTTCTCTGCCTGCCCACCGTCATAGCAAGACGCCAATACCTGCGGGTACTCTTTGACAAAGGTAATCACCTCGGGCGCCACATTGTTCTGCACCGCATACATACCCCATGAGTCAGCATCAATAGTACCGTCGGGGTTGATACCGGCATGTGGTTTCTTGACCCTGATCTTGGTAATGCGACCAATCGTATGTGCCTTGATCGTATCGCCAACTCCGTCGGTTGTCAGATTACCCGCGATCATCACGATAGAGTCCTTGTGCAGTTTGACCCCACCAATCCGGCGCTCATGAATTAGCGGATGCAACATATTCTGCACCGCCTGAGATGCCTTGGTGAACTCGTCGATGAATATCACAACAGGCTCGCCCGTATGCAATCCCCAATGATCATTAAGATAGAAATGCGTAGTCTTAGTGTCGTGATTTGGTACAGGTATACCCACATCGCCCAACTCTGTATTCGGCGCATCGATATACACACCCTTGTGACCCGTCTTGGCTATGACGGTCTCGTGCATCGCGGTCTTACCAATCCCCGGCTCGCCTACAAGGTAGCAAGTGTTGGTCGTACCAATTGCAACTACGATCTCTGCTGCTTCGGTCAGGGTAACGCTACTATTTAGATTGACTTCCATTTTTATTTCCTCTTTGGTTAGTTAAAATACTTACGGTTTGCATTGCTTACTGCCACTCCAATGGGTACTTCTACTTTAGTAAAAACCTCCTCGTTATAAATGTGTTTAAGTATTTCATCAAAGTAGGCAAGCATGGTCGAACCTATCTCTACCTCTTCGTCGGTGTAATACCCCCATGACTTAATAAACGCATTCAACCTACTGTTGTGATTCAGGCACGACACACCCAACTGCACAAAGTAATGGTAGAACTTCTCCAAGTCCTCGGTATCTTGTGCCTGCTTGACTGCTCGTAAAAACTCCATGCACAGGTTGCCCCTGCGAGATGTTATTACATGCCTGCTTTGACTAGGTAGGTAGACTTTCAGCACCATCTTTCCATAATCAATTTGTCTTTCTACAAACTCCTCGGGCAACTGTTGGGCTACGGCGTTGACCTCCTCATCTTTTATGCCTGTAAGGATTTTGCCCATGTTCTTAACATATTCTAGGAAAGCACCAAACTCTTTGCGCTTAGACTTCATAGCAACTCTGTCCAACTTATACGCATGCGTCTGCACAGGGTTCATCACCTCGCCACCTTCGATAACGATGGGAGTCTCTGAGTCTGCGAATGGATACCACCCCTCTTTACCCATGACTTGTAGGTAGGTTACTCCTCGGTCATGCTTGGTTTTGCAAGGCGATACTGCATCAATAAACTGCCTCGTGCTGACAGAGTCGTACCTGCACAGAGATATATAGACTTCCCCGTTGGGAGACCACACTACTATGTGCGACCCGTACAAGGTAAGGGATATAACGCCGGTCTCTTCGTCTTGATAGATTTGGCAGCAGTTATACCGTCGGCTACCCAATGGGCGCTTACCCTTGTCCGAACCTGATCGGTATGGCACTACCTCGTCGTGGTACTTCTTTGCTTCTGCGTAGGTTAAGAACCTTCGCAGGTTTGCACTATTTACATTCATTTCCTCTCTCCTTTGTGGACATTCCTAGATGTTCTAGGGTTGTCCTGTTGTTTACCCTCTTTCTTCATGTCACGCCATATCAATAGACCTATGCCTACGAATACGATGACTACGAACCACACCAACTCTTGTGCTGCTTGCGCAGCCATGCCTGACTCATACCACCATGATGTTTTCATTCCTTATCTCCTCTTCCTATAACAATGCATGCCAAAAAGTAAACACAAATTGCAATACAGATCAGACCAAGTGCCCCGTTCAAGGCACGCAGAATCTCGGCTATCTCACTCATAGGTCAAAGTCTCCCCCGATAGCCACCATCTCGTCGATGTAGTTCTGATAAATCGTGGCAAGGCGTACCTCCTCCTTGGTCGGCTTAAAGGCTTCGGCGTCTCTTTCAAAGTCGGCACTTACCTTGTAGTAGACCGTTGCTGCCTTGAGCATGAAGAAAAACGCTTCTTGACTGTTCATGTTGTGGGTCATAGTGATGGCTCCTCGTATGTGCATTGAATGGCATACCCCTCGTCTTTCAGGGTTTTCAGGGTTGCCTTGGTCAGGGTCTTGCCTCCTTGGATTCTCAAGAATAGATCGGCGGTTGGGTTAGCAGGATAGAAGTGCTCCGTGCCGTAGTTAACCTTGATCCTCACTTGGACAATCCTAGACGGGCTAGGCTTGTCCGTTGCTTGCTCTTCGCAAGTCGTTGGCTTGGGTACAAGGTTTGGTTTCACGATTTGGTCTACAAGTCGTTGGCGCTCCATCATGTGGACTAAGATTTTAGTTAGGCTTTCTTCGCTCATGGTCATGCTCCTCTCGGTTGTTTAGAATTTGTATCAAATAAGTCGGCGGGGTTGTAGATGTGTTGGTACGCCCCCTTGCCATACGGGATAGCCACAAGATGCTTGACCGGCTCGGTGACATCGAGATCTTGCTGGCACTCGATGCAAGTGGTCTTGCCCAACTCGGCTCTCGCAGGGTTGATGGCTGTACCGCATAGACGGCAGGGAGTAGATGTTGTCATATCATTCCTTTCTCTAGAAATAGGTGTCATGCATACTCTTGAGTGATGGCAAAGTACGAAGCCGTACCGCCTGAGCGATACTTGGCTTTGATGGTGTCGTTGGCGTTGCCTGCGAGATTGCCATGCTCATCGGGGGTCGGCTTGCCCAAGAAATGATCGAGCAAAGCCGCGAGTTTGGCGTCGAGGTCGGGGGTGTCATGCTCAAGAACAATGCGATGCAAGGCGTCGGTGAGCGAGTCTGCGTACCGATAGGTGAGCACGATGTTGGTGGGGGGAACAGGGACATTCCTAGATGGTCTAGGATTGTCCGCATACTGAACAAAGTTGTGAGTGATTCTGCCTGCCATGATGGTCTCCAATGGTGAAAAATGCATTGCGTTTCTAATTACCCTAAAGGGTAATTATAGCATAGAAACTTGACAATGTCAATACCTGATTCGCAGAAATGGGGACTGTTTTGGCGTTTGGAGGGGATATTGTTCTGTATTGTTCGTAATGTTCGGAAATGTGGAAAATTTAGGAACAATATGAAATGGCTAGGGCAAGCCGTTTGAGGTGTATTGTTCAGATTGTTCTAATGTTCTTAAAAAAGTATAGCCCCCCCGAGAGTTATCCTATTCTCATGAGATTCTATGATTCTGCATAGACCCGCGAGACGGGGTGCTTAAAATATTTGGGGAACCGTGTTTTTGCCAAAAATGGCAGAACAATTGAACATTGCTTTATAATCAAGGACTTAGGCGTAGAACAATAATCTAGAACATTAAGAACATCTCGTACAATATTGATTGGCGTGGGCTATCGCGTTGCCTGTGTGGGCTTCCGCGTTGGGAGAGAACTGGTTAGACAGAACTGGTTAGAAAAAAACTGGTCAGGCGGAGCCTGCCCATTCCGCCCCGAACTGCTACGCAGTCCGAGACGGTGGCTTGGCTTAAATCGCGAAGAATATCGCACGAAGGGCTTGGTAGCGTGACGCGCCAAGATTGCGCAAATGCCAATAGGCGCGCTTTTTGCCATGCGACTTTATGTACCAGCACAGGGTGGCAGGGTTAGATTCAAAACTCAAAGGAAAATTCATAATCACACCTTTCTAGAGAATGGGGCAGAGCCTAGACCCTGCCCCGAGTTAATTACGACTTAGCGGGAACGAACTTCTTGAGCGCGACAATCGCATCGGCAAGAACCATCTCATTCTCGGTCTTGCAGACCTCGCTCACCAAATCGCGCAGACCTTTCTTGAGAACCGACAACCGACCTTCAGACTCTTTCTTAGTGTCTTTCTCTAGAATCTCGATAGATTTATCGAGAGCCTTAGCCTCAGCGATAGCCTCGGGAGTCGCAGTCTTGTACATCGCCAACTGCGCCTCTTTCAACTCAGCGACACTCCGACCATTCGCAACCGCGACGGCTTTCGCTTTCTCAGCCTCGCGACGCTTGGCACGATCCACTGAATCCGCTTGAGCAGACTTGGGCTTGATCAATTGGCAGACCTTGAGGTACGGCACAACGATTTGATTCCAAGAACTGTTCGCCGAATTCGACGGGTCAATAACCTTCTCCGCTTGCGCATCGCACCGCAGAATGTAAGCCGCCTCGTACCGCTTGCGACCATCTTCCCACAGGTCATAGGTCATAACCCCTGCCGAAACCGCCGACGCAAAGGCATTCTTGATTTGATCAAGACCTTTCGTTTGATCGCCGATGGCGTCGCAGATCAACTCAGCGCCACCTTGAATCAAACTAGCCTGCAACTCCGACCAACTAGGCGCAGACTGAACTGCGTCACCGTTCACTACCGCGCCGACTGCATCGGCTACTACCGTTTTTGCTTTACTCATTTTCATCTCCAATAAACCGGACAAACCTAGATGATCTAGGAATGTCCGCAATGGTCGCGCTGATCATTCGCCCCGCATCACCATGAACACATAATACCACAATCAGCAACAATGTGTTATTTTTTCGTGAGGATCGCACCTCGAGCGCAGGTAGCCACGCCAAGGCACGCTAAGCCACGCCAAGGCACGCCAAGGCACGCTAAGCCATGCGAGAGAATCGATAGCCAAAAAATAAAATCGAATCGACTACCGTTAACTCAATATCTCTACGATAGTTTTCAACCCCCTACCGGTAACTCAATCTACCTACGATGACCCTACCCTAGTGGCACCCCCTAAGATACTCGTAAGTAACATACGCAACTACATACATAGTGTTTTGCACTGCCAATCTCGCGTCCACAGCATGACCCCCCACCCCCTAGGTAATTTTTGCCGCTAAGGGGATTAAGTCATCTAGTTAAACACCCCCCTTGTCTTTTTGATTTCCAAACACCCGGGGGGTATATAATTTTTTCGTGGGGGCGCCTCTTTGACGATTAGAGGTTTTCCAAGTCCCCCACATCTTTATTTTTTATTATGTTATATTCGGCACAACTTGGAGCCACAAACCGCCCATTACATGTCGATACAGATAACACCGGATAACGCTGTAGCGTTGCCAGATAAACAGACCGACGACGTGCCAGACTCGGCACGCGAAGCAGTCGAGGTGTCTTCGACGACGGCGATGGTTTTGCAAGAATTAGGCATGGGGTTTGACATGACCCCCGAGGACGAAGAAAAGGCCAATGCCCTCTTTGCTCAGTTAGCCCATAACGGGAAAAACAAAAACCTCCCGGTAGATCTAAATACTCCCGAAATTGCGGCTAGAGTCGGCGGCATGCTGAAAGCCTACGACCACCAAGTAGTTGCCGATGCAGTCCAGTTACGGACAGTGATTACTAACAAACTTATTCTTTTGGCGGACTGCGGGGATACCAAGTACGAACTCAAGGCTCTAGAACTGCTTGGCAAGATCCAAGATGTGGGCCTGTTTTCAGAGAAGTCCGAGGTCACAATTATTCACAAGACCAGCGAAGACTTGGAAAAGGCTATCCGCGATAAAGTACGCCGCCTGATTCACTCAAATACGATAGACGTAGAGCCAATTGTTGATGACTTAGAAGCAGAACTGGGCGTTAAGCCCGAGGAAATTGATGCAAGCCCCGACGCTACAGGAGTTACAGAGTCTATTGGCGATCCTTCCGAGCCTGCCTGACGCCGAAAAGCGTAAGGTTTTCTCTCAGTTAGAGCAGTACGAGAGGATAGCGGAGCAGGAAAAAGCCAAAACGAACTTTATGGAGTTTGTCCATAAGGTATGGCCTTCCTTTATCTCCGGCAGACATCACGCCAAGATGGCTCGTGCCTTTGAACGGGTGGCGAGGGGAGAACTAAAGCGCCTCATTATTAATATGCCACCCCGACACACTAAGTCTGAATTCGCTTCCTACCTCCTACCAGCGTGGTTTTTGGGCAACTACCCGGGTAAAAAAGTCATTCAGACCAGCCACACAGCCGAACTAGCCGTTGGGTTCGGTAGAAAGGTGCGAAATCTTGTCGATCAAGAATCTTATAAGGCAGTATTTTCTGGGGTTGAGTTACAAGCGGACTCTAAGGCTGCTGGCAGGTGGGCGACTAACGCTGGTGGAGACTATTTTGCTATCGGTGTGGGGGGTGCTGTCACGGGTAAAGGCGCGGACTTGCTCATTATTGACGACCCGCACTCGGAACAAGAAGCCGCCTTGGCGGAAATAAACCCCGACATCTACGATAAGACTTACGAATGGTACACATCTGGGCCACGGCAGCGTCTACAACCGGGTGGCGCCATCGTAGTTGTTATGACACGGTGGTCAAAGCGTGATTTGACGGGGCAAGTGCTCAAAAGTGCGGCTCAAAGGGGCGGGGATGAGTGGGAAGTCATCGAATTTCCGGCTCTTTTACCGTCTGGGAACCCACTTTGGCCTGAATTTTGGTCTCTAAAAGAACTTTCCGCCCTAAAAGAAGAACTTCCCAACAGCAAGTGGCAGGCGCAGTACCAGCAGAACCCAACTTCTGAGGTTTCAGCCATTGTGAAGCGGGAATGGTGGCAGGTTTGGGAGAAAGAAGACCCACCATCCTGTGAATTTACTCTGATGGCGTGGGATACGGCATTTGAGAAGAGCCAACGCGCCGACTACAGTGCTCTGACTACTTGGGGGGTGTTCTACCACCCAGACGATACTGGGATTTCACAGGCAAACATCATACTTTTGAACGCTTTTCGGGAGCGCATGGAGTTCCCACGGCTTAAACAAGAGGCCATTGACCAATATAAAGAGTGGGAGCCGGATAGCGTAATTATTGAGAAGAAAGCCTCTGGGGCGCCCCTCATATACGAGATGCGGGCGATGGGTATACCTGTTCAGGAGTTCACGCCGAGCAAAGGTAACGATAAAATTTCAAGACTTAACGCCGTGTCAGACCTGTTTGCCTCTGGTAGAGTGTGGGCACCGAACACCCAGTGGGCTGAAGAAGTCATAGATGAGGTTGCATCTTTTCCGTCTGGCGAGCATGATGACTATGTTGACAGCGTGTCCCTCGCGTTGATGAGATTCCGCAAGGGCGGTTATTTACGCACTAATTTAGATGAGCCTGATGAAACAAAATACTTTAAACGCAAGTTTGAGGGCTATTACTAAGGACAAAATATGGCAATTGCTAAAGCACTAGGGCAAGCCCCGATGGGACTAGATCTCGAAAAAATGATGGATGAGCCTGCTCTTGAGATAGAGATTGAGGATCCCGAGGCTGTGCGCATTGGGATTGATGGGAAGACTATATTAGAGATTGAGGAAGTAGAAGTTGAAGATGACTTCAACGCCAACCTCGCTGAAGAGATGGACGAGGGTGAGTTAACAGAGTTATGTGGTGATTTGATTGGCGAGTTTGAAGAAGATTTATCCAGCCGCAAAGACTGGATGCAGACATACGTAGATGGCTTAGAGTTGCTGGGTATGAAGATTGAAGAGCGGACAGAGCCTTGGCCCGGATCTTGTGGTGTCTACCACCCACTATTAAGTGAAGCGCTGGTTAAGTTCCAAGCCGAGACAATCATGGAGACCTTCCCATCGGGAGGCCCAGTTAAGACTCAGATCATTGGCAAAGAGACACTAGAGAAAAAAGAAGCCGCAGTTCGTGTCAAGGACGACATGAACTATCAGTTAACCGAAGTGATGGTCGAATACCGGCCTGAGCACGAGCGGATGTTGTGGGGCTTAGGTCTTTCGGGTAATGCGTTTAAGAAAGTCTATTACGACCCATCTCTAGAGCGGCAGGTATCTCTGTTTGTCCCATCTGAAGATGTCGTGGTTCCGTATGGTGCTTCAAACATTCAAACTTCTGAGCGTGTAACTCACGTAATGCGTAAGACGGAGAATGAGTTACGCAAATTACAAGTAGCAGGATTTTATAGGGATGTAGAACTTGGTGATCCAGTTGATTCATTCGACGAGGTGGAAAAGAAGATTGCTGAGAAGATGGGCTTTCGTGCCTCATCTGATGACCGGT
>Ga0247843_1006758_pt1 | contig 14702 bp, 14 predicted proteins | sample LaCruzMarch2017__FD_192420 | JGI IMG/M metagenome (GOLD analysis project Ga0247843, IMG submission 192420) | Freshwater microbial communities from meromictic Lake La Cruz, Castile-La Mancha, Spain - LaCruzMarch2017_8m | ecosystem: Environmental > Aquatic > Freshwater > Lake | place: Spain...
CAAGATATGGATCATAATTCATTAAGTCATTAATTGTCATATCAGATCCCTGAGTTTCCCAAAAATGAAGGAGACCATCATGACTTTGACGATGGAATAAATCCACATGATCTTTGTGTATGCTAGAACCCAATTCGATCTTATAAAGAAATAATGGAATTGAAAAAGTATTTCCGGAATTATAAATCAGATCATCAGCAACCGCTCTTGGTTTACATCCACTGTCAAGCTTATACTTATCGCCCCGAATATGATAATTTAAAAGTTTTTCGGCATGATGCCGAGTAATCATATAAGCAGCAGTTGAAAAATCATTCACAAATCTTTTATGAAGTTTTACATGAAGAGGTCCAGTACAAATGATCGCAAGTTGTATTACATCCCAATCATAAGGAACCTGTGAATAAAAATCTTTCCAAGTAAAATCCCAATATCTAACTAACTCTAAATCAACATCATCTTCCATAAAAATAGCATACGGACTATCTGATGTTTCCACCCAATACTTAATTGCCTTTAGATGAGATGTTGTACATCCAATTTCACCAGAAGTCATATTATCTGGATATCTTCCAGAAATAATATCACTCAAATCATCAGATCTACCATCATAAGCAGAAATACAAGTATAATTTCCAATTTCCCAATATTTAAATTGGTTTTCCATATAATCTTTTCTTTCTGGTTGCCCATCAAGGTTTAAGTAATATATTGGACCAATTCCTTTGAGTTTATATGTTGATTTGTTTTTATCCATAAATTTAAACGGAATGTATTGTTGATTGGATTTATTTTCTCCAATAAGTTTTTCTATAGACGGAATGTAATAATTTTCTATGATATTAGACCATTCAAAGTTTTTAGAATATTCTAATATATCTTTACGATGTTGTAGAGAGTATTCTCTGTTTTTGATAATTTCATTCTCAACATATTCAATATCACTTACTTTATTTTCTGGAATTATGGTGATAAATTGTTTAGTATCGTCCAGATTTGCCTTTCCCCATTCAGTTACTACAACACCCAAACCAGCAGCAAGTGCTTCCATACAAACAAGAGGATGTGCTTCACCGTCACTTAGAAGAACAAGATTTCCGTATTGTGTAAGTTCTTTATGAAGAGTTTTTTTATTCCATTCTCCAAGATAATTCTTAGAAGTATCAAATCTAGAATCAGCAATATTTCCAGCAAACCAAAGTGATTGAATATCCTGGAAAAGATATTGGCGTTTGCGATAATCAATTTTTGCTAGGTAAATACTACGATTACCATACTCTGGATTATCGGTATAACTAAATGCTTCTGCGTTTACACCATTTGGAATAACAAATAAATTATTCTCAGGAATATTAGTAATCACTTTATAAACATCTTTAATTCCTTCAGAGAGGCAAAATATATTTGGTTTATAATGAGCAAATGCATTCACAATGTTTACATACCCACCAAACATTTCAGGTCTTTCAATATATCCAAAATGGCTTGTAATTGCTTTTGGATATTGAATATATGGATAGACCCCAATAAATTCATCATAATGAACATGAACAAAATCTGGTCTGAAATTATTAATCTCATTAATAATTTGATTTGGATCTTTAGTGTTCACAATTTGAACTTCATGTCCCAATTCTTCTAGAGCATTTTTAGTATCCCATACAAGAATTTCAACTGCCCCCCAACCAACAGGTGGGATGGGCATAATGCCAGGACCAACTAAAGTAATTTTCATAAGTTATTTCCAATCCATTCCTCTAATTTTACGCTCGGATTCCAACCAAAGGTCTTATTAATTTTTTTATTATTTGCAAGAGTAATTCTCGACTCTCCAGATCTGGGTGGTAGATTAATCACATTATCAGATATCATTCTTGCAATTTGATTTATAGAATAATTTGTTCCGGTGCCAACATTATATACTTGTCCAAATGCTTCCGAATCTGGATTAGAAATAGCAGACATAACATTTGCCTTCACAACATCACTAACATGAGTAAAGTCCCTACGCTGATTACCATCACCAACTATCGTCAGAGGTTCTCCTGATGCCCTCTGACGAAGAAAAATACCAATCACAGGAGCATATTGTCCACGCAGAGGTTGACGCTCACCATAAACATTAAAGTATCTAAAGCAAATAGTGGGAAGACCATAAAGACTGGTATACATTTTACACAATTTTTCACCATTGACTTTTGAAACCGAATAAGGATTTAAACAATCATCTGGTTGCGTTTCAACATTTGGCGAATCATTCATTCCATATCCAGATGAAGTGGAAGAGTACATTACACGCTTAACACCTGCTTCACGAGCACATTGTAATACAGTGCAAGTTCCAACAGAATTGATACTCACTGCCTCTATAGGATTTTGAATTGCTGGTTGAATACGTGCTTCCGCTGCAATATGAAATACATAATCCACACCATCATAAAGAGGGCGTGTTTTCTCATAATCACGAATATCATACTTATAATTTTGTGCTTCATTATACCAATAAAATTGGTCATGAACATCGGAGTATTCATTATCGATTACAATAACTTCATGCCCAATCTCAATAAGACGATCTACAAGATTTGATCCAATAAACCCGGCGCCACCAGTAACTAAACTTTTCATACCATTTCTTGAAATAAACAAAGATGATTTTTACCATTAACTCGATGAAACCTAGTAAAAAGATTCTCTTTTGTTTTGCAGAGATATCCAATTGCTATCTGCTCATTATTCACATTTTTATTATCGATCATATAATCCAAAACATAATCTATTTGATTACTGACATTTTCAATGGCGATTTTATTTCCACCAAACATACTCCCACAGATAAAGGAACGATTATCCCAAAAATAATTTTCAGATAATGTTTCAGAATTTACAAGATCCGGATAACATTCAGTATTATACTGAATTAAGAAGGTATTGTCAAGTTGATCCAATTCCAAAAGCGCATCCTCACTAGGATAATCATTTTCAAGATTACAATCATACAAGAATCTACTTGCACCAGCATCCAACCAAAAGAAAAACTTTGATTCGAAGGGATTAATCTCTGATGCTTTTTTCAACCATTTAAATTTAGAATACTGAATGACAGGATACATTGAGTAGTTGCACTCAACTCTATTTGTATCTGCCATATTCTCTTTATAAAATTCAGAATCAATAACTTCTTGAATTGAATCTTTCAGATGAAAATATGGTATTTGTTCCAAAGGTTCAACAATAATTTCGGTCGGTAAATCTTGTCTGACTTCTTTAATAATTTCAACCAAAGACTCTTCAGTAAAAATAATAAAAGGACATTTTACACTTAATGTCTTTGAAAACCATCCAAGATAATCTTCCCAACTTCTATTATCATCTCTTTGCAGTTCTTGGACATTATACAGAGAAGTAACAATTGCAAAATCAGTTTTCATTTTTATAGAGGTAGATAATATCATCATATTTATTTTTATTTGCTCTCAAATCAATGACTTCAAAAGTATTAAGAAATTCCCGATTCTGCCAACCTGGATTATCATCAACATCTTCAATAATATAATATCCACCAGGTTTAATTTTTGACCTAAGAATATTCCAAGTTTTTAAAGTAAGATCTGGATTATGAGAAGCATCATCAAGGATTAAATCAAATTGTGGGCAATTCTCAAACAAACTTGGATCATCCTGAGATCCTTCTGGTAGGAAAATAAATCTTTCTTTCTCTTCTTCAGTAAGTTGAAGGCGTGAATATTCTTTATCAAATCCATAGATTTTAGTTTTATCTGAGAAAATATCTCTCCACATTCTTATACTATATCCAGAAGATACTCCCACTTCCAAAATACAAAGATCTTTATTATCTTTAACTTTCTCAAAAACTTCAGGATAAAAAAGTTCATAAGAATGATCAGATCCTTTATCACTACACCCATGATGAGGAGGCAAGGTTGTGTGACTATAATGTCGAATGATTTCTTTTGCTTTTTCTTTAAATGATTTTTCCATTTTATTTTATATTTTTAAAATGTTTAAAGTCAACATATTCAACCCAATTTGGCCACATATTAACTTGTAAAGGTTTGCAAGATTCGTAGTCAAAATTATGAATATAAAATTTGGAATCAATTTTATATTTGTCATACCAATCTGTTGCTTGTTTATATATGATTGCTCCAAAGTCGCCCAATCCGATTTTTAAATTTTTCCTAGAGCAAACTTCTATACAATAGTCTCTTACATGAATTACACCATTTTTGTAGGCACTTGGAAGAAATTCATACCACCCAGACAGAAATTTTTCCATAGATTCTGGTTTCCCTAAGAAAAACCAATCACAGGGATTATTAGGAAACTCTCCAGCATACATATGTCCACCATTCATTGAACTTTGGAAATATATTGTATCTGATTCTAGAGTTACTTGTGACAATATATCCTTAATTGGTTTGGTTAAAATAACATCTGGTCTAGATTTGATAACAACATCAATATCTTGATATTTTTTAGTTTGCAAAAATGCTTGATAGTTGGAATAAGTTTGACTCAATATTCCATATAAAATTATTGGAGTAATAACTTTATAATGCTCTATACTTTCACCTTTCCAAACATCAAAATTAAATTTTTTAAAAAAAGTAATATCAAAATCTTTGTGCTTTTCAACGATACAATCAGTTACCCCATATCTTTCTATAAACTCCTTATCTAAATTTTCACCATTAAAGGTGTCTGTAAACCAAAGTTTATACACTTTTTCATGATAAGATTTATCCCACCAAAGATGAGAGCAAACCTTATCATTTTCATCTATCTGATAGTTGGAAAAATAATCAAGGGTTGTTTGATAAAAAATTGGTTGTCCAGAAAATAAGTACGCAAAATTCATTTTTCGAAAATAAAATTTGAAACTTGGAGAGTATATTCCCCACAATGAATTGTAAAAGGATCTGGTTCAGAATAATCACAAGTTCCAATCAGATTTAATCCAGATGATTCAATCAGTTTAATAACCAATTCTGGTTTAATAAACTCACCAAATTCATTATTAATGTCAACATCAGAAACAATAATAAATTTGCCACCGGGTTTCAGAACTCTATAAACTTGCTCTGCAATATCTTTCCATCCCTGATTATTAATTTTATTAGTGTGAGATCCATTAAAATGTGTTACGGCACAAGAATCTAAAAAATAATCTACTGAATTATCTCCCATATCCTTAACTTCGGCAAGAGCATCATTCAAAACCATGCGAACTAAACTTCCAGAAAATGAATGACTAACATCACTAATATCAATAGCTGTAACATCATACCCTAAAGAAGAGATAATATGGGGTAGGGGAGAATTAGAACATCCGAGATCTACAACATTCTTTTCAGTTTCACTAAGTTCTTTAAAATAATTAGCAATCAATCCCCACTTCATAATTGCATCATCACTAGACCAATTTATGTGGGGAAATTTATCAAGATACCCATATTCTTTAACTTTATTACTACAAAACTCCAAATCAGTTTTATTCAGTAATTTACTATCAAAATTCATTTTTCCTCATATTTGTTTTAAATTTATTCATTGCTGACTCAATTACAATATGCATATCCATATACTTATACTCAGACAATCTACCACCAAATATAAAATTAGTCAACATTTTAGATTTTTCTTGATATTTTTTATATTTATTTTGATTCTTTTCATCATTAATAGGATAATAAGGAACTAATCCTTTTTTATATTCTTGAGAATATTCTTTAGTAATTACAGTTTTTTCTGTTGATGTGGTTTCAAAATGTTTATGTTCAATAATTCTAGTATAAGGTTGTGTCATGTCAGTGTAATTTATTTGGGCACATCCTTGATAATTTTCAATATCTAAAATTTCTTGTTTAAACTCTAAAGATCTATATTCAAGTTCCCCAAATTCATAATTAAAAAATTCATCAATACATCCAGTATATACAACTTGTTTTGCAAGTGAATTAAAATATTTTTTATTAGAAAAATAATCAGTATTCAATTTCACTTTAATGCCATCAAGAATTCTTTCAAACATTTGAGTATATCCACCAATTGGAATTCCTTGATACTTATCATTAAAATAATTATTATCAAAAGTAAATCTCAAAGGAAGTCTTTTGATAATAAAGGATGGAAGTTCTTTTGGATTTCTCCCCCATTGTTTTGTAGTATATCCCTTGATTAGAGTTTCATAAATATCTCTTCCAACTAAAGAAAGTGCCTGTTCTTCTAAATTTTTTGGAGTTCCTTCAAATCTTTGTTTTTGAATTATTTCTTTTGCTTGAAATGGAGTTGTTACTCCCCACATATCATAAAAAGTATTCATATTAAAAGGTAAAGAATATAACTTACCTTTATAATTTGCCTTTGGAGAAAGGATAAAATTATTAAACTGGGAAAAACGATTAACAAAATCCCAAACCAATTTATTACTCGTATGAAAAATATGAGGTCCATACACATGGACATTAATATCTTCAATTTTTTCAGAATAACAATTACCAGAAACATGATTTCTTTTATCTATAACAAGACACGACTTACCAAAATCTGTTGCAAGTCTTGCAAATGTAGATCCAAATAATCCAGCACCGACAATTAGATAATCATACATTTTCAAATATTACTCCATACATTTTTTCCATCAAATGTGCTTCAAAGGGATTTGATTTCCAAAATCCATCAAATTCTTTTTGTTCTGGATAAGAAAGAATATCCAATAATTTATTATACTGATTTAAAGTGTGAAGATAAATGTTATTCTTTTCAACAAAGAAGAATCCACCAATATAGTAATCTTGGATAAAAGGACATGGTTTTTCAAATACACTTTCGTAAATATTATTCATAGAACTTTTATATGGATTTGGATGTCCAGAAATATTATCAATCTGAGATCCATAATCCATGGCAAGGCTATTATTACTTTTTCTACCAAGCCATTTAAATCCATTTTCAATTTTTTGTTTTAATATTTGATTTCTAAGTTCCTCAATATAGTTTGGAATATAAGAATTTTGCTCACCAGTAAGAGGTGAAAGGGGGTCTGCTTGAGAAAAATAAATTTGATCTGTCAGATTATCATAATTTTCTACAATATGATGCATATATGCATGTGCTTCTCTTCCAACATTATCCAATCTAATTTTTTTTAAATTAGATTGTTCTAACTGCAAATCCTCCCCTTTATCATAAACAAAAATTTCTATATCATCTTTTTGAAGATTTGATATCCAATCAACATTCTCATTATAACGGCAAAGAACCAAAGATCGAGTAGTCATGCCCATTTTCCTCCGTAATTAATTGAATAAAGTTCTCTATGTTGATGTAGTAATGGGTGCCCAGAATTTCTCCAGTTTGGATTTCTAAGGCACTCAGTCTGGTCTGGATTATCTGTATAAGTGTAACCAAACACAGAAAATAAAAAGGCAAGCAAGTAATCGTAACAAATCATTCTTGGATCTAATTCTAATCCTCCAGAAAGTTTATCAAGATCATTCATCAGTTTTTCATACATCTCATAAAATGAAGATGTTTTCATAACCCCACCTGCGGGACCCCAAGTTCCATTATTTTTACCCCCATTCATTATAACATATTTCTGAATGGTTTGGGGCATAATATTAACTGTTGGTCCCACAAGATCAGCATCAAATGGATGCAACTCCCCTCTCACCAAAACATCAGGTTCCATCAAAACCATATATTCGGTATTACAAAAATCACATCCATTTTTCAATCTTCTTAAAAATTCTAAACAGATGCCCATAAAAAGGTCAATATCTCCAGAGTTTTCTCTAATATATTGATCTACATCTCTTGCGATACCAACTACCTCCGTAGTTTCTTTTATAGTCTCAATATTTCCAAAATTTTCTTTTAGATAAGAAAAATCTAAACCATTATCAGAAACAAGGTAAATTGGATTTTCTGGGTAGAATTGTCTAAATTTTTCCAAAGAATACTCAATCGCTGCCTGTTCTTTGTAGCAGATATAAAATACGCCCAAGTCCATACTATTTAATTACTAAAAGAATGTTATTATCAATATGATTGTTTGAATTTGGAAGATTCAACAATTTTATATAATTTAAAGAATACTCATTTTGCAAGTTGAAAAGTATTTGTTCAAATGAGTTATAAGTTGAAACGGTTAAATCTTCTACAATAAAAATACCACCCGATTTAAGTTTATGAATTGACTCTTTAAAAAAGTTTAAATTGGAAATAAATTCAGGCTTTCCATCATCAATAATCACATCAAATTCAATATCCTTAAGAGAATGATTTTTCCACATATTTTGAATTGACTGTGGATTGTCTTGATCACAATAAAAACATTCAACATCAAGATTCGAAATGGTTAAAAATGTTTTTTCATCAACATCTGCAGCATAAATTTTTGCTTTTGAGAAGTATTCTCTCCAACTCTTTACCGAAGACCCGTGATAAATTCCCACTTCAAAAAAGTTGATTTCTTCATCTTTAAAATGCTTAAAGAAATAATCATAAAGAGCAGAATAATTATGCCAATTTGAACATTTGTCTGATCCATGCTTTTCAAGAATATTACAAAGATCCGTTCTTTGTGTCAGTCGATTTAAATCTAAAAATGAAATTATTTCATTTTCAGCAATTTCAAGTGAGGCATTTTCCATATAATTTAATAGTTCAGTATTTTTTAATTCACTAATACCAGTAAAGTGGTAATTATCATTATTTACATTACTCCAAAGAAATGGTTTGTTTTCGTATCTTAAAATTCGGTATCTAAAAGAAAATCTTGGAAAAGTTCTGGGTAATTTTCCATCTAGTATATATCGGTACACCAAACAGTTCAAAACATCTTGATCGCCACAAGACCATTGAAACTCTGGGTCTGGATTATGATTGGGACTCTTTGAGATTAAATCTTTATTCTTACATAAATCAAGATATTCGGAAATAAATTGTCTCCCAAAATCATTGTTTCTTACTAAGACTCTTGCAGCATTAATTAGGTGAGAGTTTTTAACTGCTTGCTTCTCCTCCTCATTAAAAAAGTAATCTAATGTGTATTCTTTAACACATGATTTTACATAACAACCCTCTCTTTCCATTTGAAACCAAATATCACTTGAGTTTTCACTCAGCATAGTCTCACAAATCGAATTTAAATTTTCCCAATCAGATTGCCAATATTGTTCTTGACGAATGAAATTGCCATCATGATATAAAAGTAAGGAATCTTCTGGAATTTTCTTTAATGTATAATCAATAATAAAAGGTTTAAAATCAAAGTATCCAAAATTATGAACATTTGGATTTTGATCTAAAGGTTCATCATAACAATTACAAATATCTTCACTACCAGGAAGAAGTTTTAATGTTCTTTTTGTATAGAAAATAATTTCTTCAAAAAATGGTGACAATCTTTCTTTAATTTGATTCGATGTTTCTAGTAAAGAAAATCCTTCATCGTGTGGTGGACCTTCTGAGCAAAAAGATAAAAAATACATCATCCCCACCAACCATATTCAATATTATTTTCGGAAAAATATTTTAACCAAGTCTTATTACTATCATACTCAGGTGTTCGTGCCCATTCATGAAACTCAATGTATACTTTTTTAATTTTATTAAAAACATTAGATTTTTTCATATCCTCAAGAATTGGATATTCGCAACCTTCAACATCTAACTTTAAAATAATAGATTTGTCCTCTGGATTCAAATAATTGATAAAATCCACCAATCTGATAGTTGGAACAATTTTCTTTAAATACATATCATCAATAAATTCTTCGGGATTATTTGTAATCTTTCCTCCACTAATAGGTTCAAAATGCGACTCATCTTTGAAACATGGGATTACACCAATTCTTGGATCCTGCATTCTAGACCCACCCCCAATAAACTTATCACCTTTTGTAATGTCTCTTTCTAAGTAAAACTCAGAAAAACCATTTTTATCAGATACGGCTACATTATAATAGTTTACGCTATCTGTTTTATCGTTACTATCATATACAATAGGGTTTGCTTCAAAGGAGTATCTAACTTCTATTTCCGGATGCATCAATGCTAGTTGGCACAATCCCTGCTTTTCATTTGTTCCACAATCTACAAGAATTACCATTTAATTTACTCCAAAAAAATAATTAATAATTAACAACTTCAACAAGTTCTTTAACACGATTTATATAGGTATGATTTTCTTTGACAAAAAGCATTTGAGATTTAATTAAATCATAGTTCTCTTTTTCTTTTTGCGCATCAAAGAATAATTGATATGTATCCTCATTATAAATGATATTACCATCAAAAAATTCATAGACTGGTTTTGAATTAGTAATTCCCAATTGACCATAACTAATGTTTTTGAAATTTCTACAAGGAATATAACCCCACTCTTTGAATGCTTTGTGCCTTACATCGGGCGCAAGATAAGATTTTTGAATAATTTTTCTCTGTTCTTCAAAAGATTGAGGACTAATCCAAGGACAGTTATACTTAAATTCAATACCGTTCTCTTCACAAGCTTGAATAAAAGGATTTAAATAAACTAAATTATCATACTCAGGTGGTGCAGTTTTACAATCTTTTGGACCACCTTGTCCGCCACCAATTGTTCCAGCAAAAAATACATAATTTTCTTTAGGAATATACATATCTTCTAAATTTATTTCATTAGGCAATAAGTCAGTTGCCCAAGTTGTATAAAAATAATCATACTCCGGACCTTTCTCAAAATAACAACCAGCACCAATCTTTGTTGCTTTACTGCGGTCTAAAGAATAGTTATAATTTTTATCAACCCATTTGTCGGCATTATATCTAACATCAATCAATCGTCCAACCTTACCAAGATAAGCACTTGCTCCAGGATTTCCCTCAACACGAGTATCTTTGTTTCCAATGTAATGAACTGCATAAGTTGAATTGCTGAATAAAGGAATATTTTGGTTTCCGATAACTGCCCACTGTTCGGTAAATATTAAAGCGTCATTAAATAACTGTGGGTCAAAATTATCTCTACCATCAATCCAATGAGTTTCATATCCAAGATTCTTAAAAGCGTTATAATATCCAGCATGAATATATGAATGCGTATGAGAATGAAGTTTATATCCCCATATAATAACTCTTTTATGTTTCAAAATGATACTCCTAAATTAATTGATTGCGTTTTTACTTGATTGTTTTTTAAATGATTTCTAAGTAAAAGTTCATTACAAAAAATGTTCTCCTCAGAAATAACTTGATGGTATACTGGTTCAATATGGTTATAAACTCCTCCCCAAACATTCATTACTTTAGGTGATCCCATTCCAAACCAATCACTAACCATATTTGATGGATGATTTAGATCTTGATAATAAAAAGTATCTAAATCAATTTTACTATTTGAAAAATCTATTTTAACAGATGGACTTACATCATATCTTAATGCAATAATAACATCATAAGTTATATTGTTTTCAATGGAATACTTATCCCTCAAATAATTTACCATCATTTTACTATACCACTGACTGTAGCAAATGTCAACTATATATTCCCCAAATGATTCAATACCATTTGGATCATTTAATCCATAATCAAAACATCTTTTTATATTTTCTTCACCAATTTTCATATTTGAATTTTTCCAATGTTTTGGTTTTTCAAAAAGATATGACTTCGGTTTATAAACTTCTAAGAGTTTTTTATCAATATCATGATCGGAAGATATTCCCCAATGACCTGGCGCTCTTTTTCCAAAGTTTAAGTTTTCTGGATCATGCCAACAGTGTAGAAAAACATCAACATCATTACCACTAATTATTGATTGATATATTCGTTGTGCTGTTTGAATGGCATTTCGTGGTTGACCAGACAAACATAATGCTATTTTCATACCAAAATTTCCTCAACAACTTTTTTAATAAGAGATTTAATATCCGTATTTGGTTCCCAGTTAAGGATCTGTTTTGCCTTTTCATAAGAACCTCTAGAATATTTATTGGTCTCTTTAGCAACGATTTCTTTGCTCAGAGAATAAGGTCCATCGAATAGTTTTGGGTAATTGTCCCAAAGTTTTGAAGCATCTCTATAAGTTGGTTCAATACTACTATTAAAAATTTGGCAAATGTAATTCACTATTTCATTGACAGAAATAAGAGTTCCTGTACATACATTAAAAGTATCATTAGGTTTTTTTTCCAAACAAATATCAATCAATTTAACTACATCATCAACATGAATATAATCTCTCTTTTGTTCTCCATTAGAATGTAAAATAGGAGTGTCATTATTTTTAAGTTCACGAACAATATAGTTAATCAGAGGAGGATTTTTTCTATGAATATCCTGTCTAGGACCAAAAACATTAAAAAATCTAAGAGTTGTAATACTCATACCATAATTAACGCGATATGATTCACATACTTCTTCTGCCATTTTTTTAGAAAGTGAATACCAAAGATGAGGATTTACTTCCAAATTTTCTGTAAAAATTTGTTCCTTATTATTCTCATAAATGGCACTTGTACTTGCAAAGATTACATGCGGAACATTCCATTTTCTAGCACATTCCATTATATTTGCAGTTCCAGCAACATTAGTATTGATTGTATCAATTACATCAGATTCACAATCTGGAAGTGCTGTTATTGCCGCAAGATGAATAATACAATCATAGAGATCAATCAATTTATCTACTAATTGAGGATCGCGGATATCTTGATTATAAAAATCACCAAATGTTTTTTTGCTAATCAATAAATTTTCAGAATATCCATTTCTAAGATTATCGACTAATGTTAGTTGATGTCCTTTTTTATGAAGATAATGTCCAAGAGTGGATCCAATTCCACCTGCTGCTCCAGTTAAAAGTATTCTCATTTTAAAAACTCTGTTAGATTGTCGGAATTCCTTGGAAGATTAATTGATTCACATGCTGGATATGGATTACTATTAGCAAAATCATTGATAACAACTCGTTTACAGTGAGGAATCCCCATAATAAGAGTATCATATGGAATATTGCACCTCTTCATTTCATCTATTGTCAACTCTCTAAGTCTTTCTGGCCTACTTGTTGTTAAAATAATTTTAACTTTCCCAGAGTCATAGAGAGATCTTAAAAGAGAAATATTACTATTCAATGGTTCTCCAGTTCCAACATATGGTGGAAAGTGTATTGAAGAATTGGAAACTAGTGTTCCATCAATATCTACAAATAAACAACGGTACTGACTTTTATATTTGTTCCATGCATCAAGAGTTCCCCAATCTTTAAAGCTGGTAGTTGATAATCCATTAAATCTAGATCCAGAAAGAATCATTTCAAAAATAATATTGCTGATATAGCATTCTCCATCAAGATCTTCAATTTGCTCATATGTTTTACAGAATTCTTTGGCATCTTTAAATCCGTATCCACCAACAGAAAAAGTAGAACTAATAACTTTTTTCTCGACTATATTAGTTACAATACCATTAATATCAAATTCAACATAACTTTTTGTTCTTGCATTAATATCATCCATGTCATTCAAATCAAAAAATGCAATTTGATTCTCCTCATCAACTAATTGACATTCATAGTAACCATCAGAATCTTTGATAAAAATAAATCCTTCAATATTTTCTAATTTAATTGCATTATAAACTGTTTCAGACTGAGAGGAAGTTTGATTATCTAAAAATATTATTTTTGACTTATTTTCAATTCCACATTCTTCAAGTTCTTCATGAAATCCTTTTGAAAAACCATACTTAATTTCATGCTCATTTAGGCATATAAAATAGATAGCATCAAAAAAATCTAGATTAATTCCAGATATCGCATCCATAACCATAAACCTATTTTTCATCGGATGAGTTAACATCCATTTAGGTTTCATATTTGGAAATCTAGATGACTTCCCTGCCATTGGTACAATTAAATTTTTCATATAAATCAGTTTTTAGAATGCTACTATTAAGTATACTTTTTTGTTTTGAATTAATCAAGTAAGGTTCTATTCGTAATAAGTTTAATGAATCTAATATTTTAAATTCATTACTTTCAATATAATTTTGATACCTAAAATATAAATTTTTCCAAATATATTGATATGATTGTTTGATTCTTATGTCATCAATTCCATTTAGTTTTAAATTCCAAAAATAATACAAATCTTGTTTCAATTTAACCATATCACACAGGAAACTATTAATATAAGAATCCAAAAAGTCTATAAAAAATAATCTATTTTTATGAAATAAAATATTTGAAAAGGTCAAATCACCATGACAAAAAGTTTTTGGTACTGATATAATTTCTTCATTTGAGATATTATTTTTTATAAAATTCAAATAACTACTGTATTCTGTTTTTTCTTCTAAACTTTCAATCTTTGATATTAATTTATTTTTAATATTATATATTCTTACATTATAAATTAAAAAATCAAAATATTCAAATAAAGTATGAACAACAAAATCAATATTGTGAATACAAGAAGTAGAAAAATATTCTTCAAAAGAAAGTCCAGAGATATACTCCATATCAAAATAATACAAAGACTCAAAATTTGAGTTGTAAATTTTTGGAGTATCTATATTTTTTAATATAAAATTTGAAAATAATTTTTGCTTCTCAATTTGAGATGATAATCTAGAATTATACTCCATCGAAGATGAATATTTTCTCAAACTTGAGTTATCTAATA
>Ga0247843_1006759_pt1 | contig 14701 bp, 17 predicted proteins | sample LaCruzMarch2017__FD_192420 | JGI IMG/M metagenome (GOLD analysis project Ga0247843, IMG submission 192420) | Freshwater microbial communities from meromictic Lake La Cruz, Castile-La Mancha, Spain - LaCruzMarch2017_8m | ecosystem: Environmental > Aquatic > Freshwater > Lake | place: Spain...
CTTCAGCGTTTCCGGTTCGTCATCCCAGGCTTTGGCCATCTTGTAGGCGCCGACGCTGCGTCGCGTCGTGAAGGTCAATGGACCGCGCCGCGTGTCCACGTAAAGGCGTCCGGCGTCGTCGAGATATTCGAGCGTGCGCGCGAGCGTCTTTTCCTTCTCGATGGGCGCCGCTGCGATGGCCGTGATCGAGGAGAGAAGGCGGGCGAAGGGTGCGGACATGGAGGGGGGATAGAGGCAGGCGCACGCACGCTCAACCCTTCCGCCGCGCTGCCTGAGCACTTGGCGGCGAAAGCTTTTCTCACTACGCGGGGACGCATGCGGGAAATCTATCTGATCGCGCGCCGTGAGTACCTTGCCTACGTGGCGGCCTGGGGCTTCTGGCTGTCGCTGCTGACGGCGCCTTTGCTGCTGACGCTGTTCGCCGTCGGGCCGATGCTTGCGGGGCAGGCCGAGCCGACGCGGGCGCTGGCGGTGATCGCCGCCGATCCCAAGGACGCCGAAGCCATCGCCGCTTCCTTCGCCGCACGGTCGATGGAGATCATGCCGCGCTACGTGGTGGTCCCCGCGCCGGCGGCGACGCCGAGGGACATCGCGCCGTGGCTCACCGGGTACAAGAACGTCGCCGTCGAAGGCCAAGCGCGGCCGTTGTTCGCCGCACTCTTTGTGAAGCGTGAGGGCGAGACGGTCTCGATCGACTACTGGAGCACAAACCTCACCGACCGCAGCGCCGCCGATCGCGCGGTGCGAGCGGTTTCGGGCCGCATGCGGGCCGATGCGCTGTCCGCACGGGGGCTCGACGCCGCCGAAACGAGCCGCATCGAAACGCTGGCGCCGGCGCTGGCGCAGTTCGATCCCCGCGGCGCGCCGGGCGCCGCCGTCACCGACAGGGACCGAGCGCCTTACATCGTCGGCATGGTGCTCTCTTTCGTGCTGTGGAGCGCGGTGATGGGGGTGGCGAACATGCTGCTCACCGGGGTGATCGAGGAGAAGTCCAACAAGATCCTCGACTCGCTGCTGACCAGCGCCTCGCCGCTGCAGATCCTTGTAGGCAAGCTGCTGGGCGTTGCGGCGGTGAGCTTCACGCTGTTCGGCGTCTGGGGCGTGCTCGGCGGCGGCGCGCTTGGGGTGGCGAGCCAGGCGGGCGTGGCCGTGGACCTCGCGCAGGCGGCGCTGAACCCATCGCTGATCGGCGCCTTCGCGATCTTTTTCCTTGGCGGGTATCTGATTTACGGGGCGCTGTTCCTGGCGCTGGGATCGCTGTGCGACACGCTGCAGGAGTCACAGTCCTTGCTCGGCCCGGTGTTCCTGGTGCTGACGCTGCCGATCCTATTCCTGATCCCGGCGTTCCAGAACCCGCATGCGCCGCTGGTGGTGGGGGCGAGCTGGTTTCCGCTGTTCACCCCGTTCGTGATGATGATGCGGGCGCCGGCGGGGCTGGGGCCGGCGGAGTTCTTCGGGCCGATGCTGCTCATGATCGCAACCGTGGCGCTGGTGCTGGTCGTGGCGGCGCGGGTGTTCCACGCGGGGGTGGTGAATCAGGCGAGCGCGGCGAGCCTCCGACGGCGCCTCTTCAACCGCAAGGTCGTTTAAACGACTAAGCGCCCGGACTCATCATGGAGTCGGGCGCCAGACGTCCGCCTGAACGGAAATGCTGTTTGCGGTCGCTACTTGCGTCCACCGGGGCCGCCAGCGCCCGGAGCACCCGGCGCTTTGCGCGGCGTGGCCGGCAGGAGACCTTCGCGCTGGGCCCGCTTGCGGGCCAGCTTGCGCGCGCGGCGCACGGCTTCGGCATCCTCGCGCGCACGTTTTTCCGAGGGCTTCTCGAAGTGCGTCCGGCGCTTCATTTCGCGGAAAGTGCCTTCCCGCTGCATCTTCTTCTTCAGCGCCTTCAACGCTTGATCGACGTTGTTGTCGCGCACGAAAATCTGAACGATGACCCGTCCTCCAGCTTGTGTACCGGCCTTCAGAACAACAAAGTGACGTCGGGGGTCCTCCCCGCCGTGCTGAACTGCCCGATTTTGAGATGGGGTCCCTAGCAAATGGCGTCTGCTATGTCCACCGCGAGACGCGCGTCCCCGGAGAATTCCAAGGAGGAATTCGTCGCGTGTACACGACGGGCAGGGAGGAGTAAGGCCGCGCGCATGAACAATATCGTCTCGATCCGCCCCGACGCCGCGCCCTCCGAGCGCCTGCGCGCCCGGCTGCTGGAAGCCCTGCTGCCTATCGCCGCCAGGAAGGGGTGGTCGGCGGGAACCCTAAAGGAAGCCGCCGACGGTCTGGGCTTCAGCGAGGGGGAGCTGCTCCTCGCTGCTCCGCGCGGCGCTCTCGACATGATCGACGCCTTCGCCGACTGGGCGGACGCGGGCATGGCCCAACGCCTTGAGAAGGTGAACCTGCTCTCTCTGAAGATCCGCGAGCGGGTCCGCGCGGCTGTGGTCGCCCGGCTCGATACTCTCGGCCCGCACAAGGCCGCCGAGGCCAAGGCCGTGCAGGCCATGATCCGCCCGTTCCGCGCCGGGGAAGGGGCGACGTTCCTCTGGCGCACCGCCGACCGCATCTGGCGCCTGCTCGGCGACCGCTCCACCGACGAGAACTATTACTCCAAGCGCGCCATCCTGGCGGGCGTCCTGGGCTCGACCATGGCGCGCTGGCTCGCCGAACCGGGTGAGGACATGACCCGCACCCTCGATTTCCTCGACCGCCGCATCGAGAACGTGATGCAGATCGAGAAGCTGAAGGCCCAGGCCGCACCGGCGGCCGCGATGGCCGTCGCGGCCGTGGGCGCTGCGGCGAAGGCGTTCGGGCGGCGCGCGTAAGCGGTCCATGACGCCCTCTCGCGCGTGACGCGCGTGTTGGGGCAAGCTGCTCAAAGCTTCGCATGCTCGCACGACGCGTGATGGGCAGCGAAGCAACCGGGCGCGGCGCAGGCTGCGCGCCCGCTCAGCGTTCCGCCCGAGCCTTCTTGGCTTCATTCGCGATGTAGTCGCCGATCAGGTCCGCCACTTCAGGCTGATCGAAATAGGTGGTGTGGATGAGGCTGTCCCAGGTCATCGCGTCGGTGGCGAGCGAATCGAGCGCTGCGTTGGTGTCCGGCCCGACAGTGAAGAGCGCCCAGCGATAACGATCAATGAGCTTGCCGGCGGACTCGGCGGCCGCCGCCTGCATCCGCAGCGCCACGTCTCCCTCGAGAATGTGATGGCGAACGCCATAGGTGTGCGACGCTGTGTCGACCTTGCCGATGCGTTCGTCCCCGTCCTGGCCGAAGGCCATGCCCTTGACGATACCGCTGATCGCGCCGTTCAGATAGCCGCGGAACGCCCACTCGGGGATGAGACCGCCGAACAGACGCGCCAGTGCGTAAGCGATGGTGAAGATCAGCGGCGCGCCGAGCACGCCGCCCAGCATGGTCCAGCCGCCGACCGCCGACAGCGTGATCTGGCCGCCGTTTTCATCGAGCCAAGTCGTCGGCGCGTGCATGCCCGACTGGCCGAGTATCCAGGTCACGAGCCCGCCAATCACTACGGCGATGATGGCCCGCACGCCCCACACGATCCCGGAAGTCCGCGAGCCCCGCCACAGCGAGCCCTTAGGGAACGGCTGCACTGGCAGGCTCTCGACGCGCTGCAGGAAGGCGATCGCTTCGTCGTTGGGATGCCAGATCGAAAACAGCGTCGCATCGCCGACCTTCTTCGCGCGCAGCCGCAGGATCCGCCGCAGCCCTTGCAGCGCGATGGGGAAGATGAAGAAGAGCGGTATGACGCTGACCGTGATGAGGCCGAGGGTCAGACGCGTCGAACCCGCAAGACTCCGGTTTTGCTCTGCGAGCGCAGTGGCCTGCTCGATGATCTGCGCCTCGGTAAAGTCGTTTCCTGCGGCCTTCGCGTTTTCCGTCACCTGGCGCATGTAGGCGTCGAACCCCTGGCCTTGTTCGAATGCGAGCGCGATGAGCGCAATGCCGAATACGATGAGCGCCAGCACGCTGATGATCGAGATGATCAGGAAAATGACGCCGCCCAGCGATTCTGAAGCAGAGAGTTCCGCCTTGAAGAAGGGCGTGCCGACCGTCGTGATGCTGTCGACCTTGTGCTTCTTCTTTTTCTTCGAGCGCCGCCACGACATCATGGTCGCGGCGTCGTTGGCGACGTTGCCGCCGTGGCTGTGGCCGATGACGTGGACGCCGTCGTAGTTCTTCGAGACTTGGTTCAACGCCTTGGCGAGCTTCTCAGAGCCCGTCTCACGCCCCTTGGCGCTGTTGGCCCCCGACCACATGTGCGGCACGATGTCGGCGTCGATGCCCTGGCTCGCGAGCCGCTGGACCAGCCGGGTCGAGAACGTCGAGCCCCGCTGGAACCACTTGTCGCCCTCCGGCGCGGCGGCGGTGTCGCCCGTGCCGTGGACTGTGACGATGGCGATCCGGTCGCCTGTGTTGTCGCTCATCGACCATCCCCATGGTGTTCGTGCCCCCATTCCCTAGGACAGGCGGTCGCTGCTTCCAAGCAGGAACCGGCCTGCATTGACACGCTTGACGCGCCGCCTACGGTCCGCCGCGCATGTTGCTCGTCACCGGCGCGGCCGGATTCATCGGCTTCCACGTCGCCCGCCGGCTGCTCGAGAGCGGCGCGGCCGTGGTCGGCTTGGACAGCGTCAACGCCTACTACGACGTCGGGCTGAAGCGGGCGCGCCTTGCCGAACTCGCCCGTTTCGCGAATTTCCGGTTCTTCGAGGGCGACATCGCTACACCAGGGGTGCTGGAGAGCGCTGTCCCGCGAGACGCTGTCACCGCCATCGTCCACCTCGCCGCCCAGGCGGGCGTGCGGTATTCCATAGAGGCGCCCCTCGCCTACGAGCGCGCGAATGTGGCGGGCCATCTCAGCGTGCTCGAATACGCGCGCCACGCGCCGAAACTCGCACATCTCGTCTATGCATCATCATCCTCCGTCTACGGCGATCGCACGAGCGGTCCGTTTCGCGAAGACGACCGTTGCGATGCGCCAGCCTCGCTCTACGCCGCGACCAAGCGCGCGTGCGAACTCATGAGCGAGACCTACGCGCGCCTTTACGCCATCCCGCAAACAGGGCTGCGCTTCTTTACGGTCTATGGTCCATGGGGGCGGCCGGACATGGCCTACTTCAGCTTCACCGACAAGATTTTGCGCGGTGAACCCCTCACGCTTTTCGGCGAAGGCAAGCTGTCACGCGACTTCACCTACATCGACGATGTCTCCGCCGCGATCGAAACCATTATCGCGCGACCCCCGCACAGCGCCCCGCCGCACGCGCTTTACAACCTTGGCAATTCACAGCCGACGACGGTGCTCGAACTCGTAGCCGCCATCGAGACGGCCACGGGCCGCAAGGCCGCGTGCATCCTCGCGCCGCCGCAGCCGGGCGATGTGACCGTCACATTCGCCGACCACAGCCGCGCGACCGCGGCGTTCGGTTTCGCGCCGAAGACCGGCATCTTGGAAGGCATCGCCCGCTTCGTGGACTGGCGAACGCGGCGCTGAGCGAAAAGCAGGCGCATGCACATCGCGGTTGCCAATTCCGGTTTCACCGACGTGCGCAGATCGATAAGCAGGGGCGTCGGATACGGACCAGGATGGGAGGAATAGACGCTGCCGGTGACGCGTTCTGTGCAGACCTCCGTCGCCAACCACTGGACTGCGACGCTCGCCAGCGAAGACGTCCTGCCCCCCCCACCCCTCGAAGACATCGACGCTCCCCACAACTTTCGCGGCGCCTGCGGGTGCGCGGCATGCATCGGCAAGCCGGCGGTCTCGGCGGCGTCACCCTCACCGGGGTCACCCTCACCGGCGGCGAAACCATCCTCCTCGTCGGCCTCACGGCCGCCAACATCACTGCCGCAGATTCCCACTTCGCGTGACGAGGTCTACGGCGCGGTCGTCGCCGCAGACCCGCTGCATCAGAAGCGTCCGCGCAAGCCAACGCGCACGCTGCGCGGTGCGCCGCGGAATGCGTTGGGGTTTTCGTACTCGGCGTCGCTTAAGTTGTTCGCCACGGCATAGAACGTGAGCGCTTCAGTGAGCGAATAGTCGATGGAGAGCCGGCCATAGTCGAAGCCGGGCGTGGGGGCGGCGGCCAACTCAAACTCGCCGCTGTTGTCGTATCTCACGTCGATCTGCGATGATGTCCAGGTCCATCCTGCCGACACGCGGAGCCTTTCAGTGGGGCGCACCGAACCGTCGAATGACCAGGCATGGCGAGGACGACGCGCCAGGCGGGGGGAGCCGGCTGCCGATGCGTTGCGCGCGTCAGTGAACACGTATTGCACGCGCAGCGTGGCGGCGTCGCCCCGCTTGCCCTGTACAAACGTTTCAAAGCCATCGATATCCGCGCGGCCGATATTGATGTTCTGCGCGCTGGCGAAATTGTACTCGATGAGATTGTCGATCTCAGTGTCGAAATAACTCGCGCCGAACTTCAGCGCTTCCATCGGCGTGTAGTCGAAGCCGACTTCCGAGGACTTGCCTTCCTCCGGCTGCAGGTTCGGGTTGCCGATGTTGAAGAAGTTTGTGCCGAAACGCTCAGACAAGGTCGGCGCTTTGTAGGACGCGCCCCAGGACGCATAGGCGCGCAGCGGCGCGAACAGGGTCGTGAAGTCCTGGCTGACGCCAATGCTGGAGGTCGTATGGTCGCCGAAATTCTCGTTGTCGTCCCAGCGGACTGACGCCGCAACGTCCGTGCCCGCGCCGATGCGGCCCTGACCGACGACGAAGAGCGCTCTGGAGTCTTCCTCCGCGAAGAGGGCGTTCGTGAACAGCGTGGACGAATTGTCTGTGCGCTCGCTGGAGATCTGGCCGCCGACGGTCGTCGCCGCATCCGTGAGGAGGCCGAGATCGGCCTTGGACCACGTAGTTGTGAGATCGACAAAGTTGCGCTCGCCTTGGACGGTCGTGGTGACCACGCCGCCGTCGCGTTCGCGCCGTTCGTTTAACACCTGTCCGCGAGAGAGGCGCCAGACGAAGTCGCCTGCGGTCACCGCGCCGCCCACGCGCCAGACGGTGTAGTCGTCGCTGTCGATCTCGAGATCGGGATCGTCGGCGCGCTGACTGAAAAACGGCCCGCCGGAGAAGCTGTCGAAATCGGCTCGCGAGGAGCGGTGACGCACGAGCGTATCGATGCTGAGCGTGTCGCTGAAGGCGTAAGCTGCCGCGCCAGTGATCGCGTAGATATCCGAGCCGTCCTTGTGGCCGGTGTTTGCGGTGAAGCGGTCGGGAACCTGATCGAAGCCTTCGGTGGTCAGCGCATCGACGGTGGCGCCATAGGTCAGGCCGCCGAGCGTCCCGGCCGCGCCTGCGACGCCCCGGTACGTTGCAAACGAACCCGCCGAGACATCGAAGTAAGGCGCGAACCCACTTTTGGCGCCACGACGCGGCACGAGGTTGACTACCCCGCCGATCGCATCGGAGCCATACACCGAAGACGCCGGCCCGCGCAGCACTTCTACGCGATCGAGATCGCCGAGCAGGTCCTGACCGAAATCGTATTGCGCGTTCGGCGCGGTGGGGTCGTTGAGGCGGATGCCGTCGAACAGCGCAAGCGTGTGCTTGGAATTCGCGCCGCGCGTGAAAACCGACGTCTGCGCGCCCGGCGCGCCGGTGGAGACGACGGCGACGCCTGGCGCTTCGCGCAGTGTATCGGCGAGGGTGAGAAGGCTCTTTGCCTCGATCTCGTCGCGGTCGATGACCGTGACGCGGTTGGGCAGGCGGTCGGCCCCGGTGGGCGTGCGCGTCGCCGTGACGACGACTTCGTCAGCGAAGGCCGGCGAGGCGAACGCAAACAGCACAACGATTGCGACGCCCGCGAGAAGGCGCGTTGAACGGATGGACATGCTTCATGCTCCCGTCGGCGCCGCGCGGCCTGCGCATGTCGCGCCGAAAGACGTGGCGACGCGCACGGACCATCCGCGCGAGCCGGGCCGGCCTTCGAACGCCGCATCGACGGGAGTTTCCCGCTTGCCCTGGACTGAACCCGGTCCGGGCGTGAGCAGCTGCGACGGCAGGTCTCCTGGCTTCGCGGGTCATTGCTCTCCGCCGCCTTCCCAGGGCGGATTCCCAAATGAATGGGGCCCCAGTGGCGCAATGGCGGATCGCTCGCCGCTGACAGTTGCGGGCACAGCCGCGGATTTGGAGAAGACCCCCGCACCGCGTTCCCTTTTGCGCTTCCTCTCGCAAGACCGTCGCGAGAGCAGTGATAACTGGAGTTTCGTCCATGGCAAACCCTCTCCCGCGAGGCGGGAGAGGGTCAGATCGCGTGGCGATCCTGCGTGTGACGCCGTCTTATTGTGCGACTGCTTCTGGTTGTCTCAAGCGGTCCCAGTCGCAGGTAGGCCAGTCGCAGGTAGGCCAGTCGCAGGTAGGCCAGTTGCAGGTAGGCCAGTTGCAGGGGGGCATCGGTGATCTGCGCTACTTTCCAAGGACGTTCGGCCAGTTCGTGTTCGCGCTGCGGATGAAGCCGGGGATGTCGCGCTCCCATTTCCGCTGCACGCCGGCGTCGTAGTTGAAGTAGAGCTTGCCGTCGACGACGCGCCAGAATTGCGGTCGGCCCGGAGCTGTGTAGCCCTGGCTGACGGCCCAGGCGCAGTAGCCGCCGAACTGCGGCAGGTAGGCTGCGGGATTGGCCACGAAGCGTGCGCGGTTGGCGGCGTTCGCGAAGTGATAGGTGGCGCCGTTGTGCGTGACGGCGAACTGCGCGTTTCCGCGTGCGGGCGCGCCGACGAAGTACGAGGTGAGATCATACCCGCCGGCGGCGACGTTCTGGAAGCGCTCCAAAAACACGGCGGGCTTGTCGGCGTGGGCGGCGGTCGTCATTGCGCCGGCGCCGATCAATGCAAGTCCTGCGGCGAGGGCGAGCGAGCGCACGAATTTCATGAGGTCCATTGGAAGTGTCCTGACTTGAGTGTGGGATCAGACCGCAACTGGCTCGCGCATTTCAGCGCGCTTTGCGCCAACGGGGCCGGGGACGAACGCGCGCTTCAGATCGCCTGAGAGCGCGAAGAGTTCGGCGCGACGCAGCACGAGCAGTGCGCCGGTCAGCGCCCACAGCACGCACGCAGCGAAGAAGAGACCGCCGCCATCGTTGTTGGGATCGATGCCAAGCGGTGTGAAGAGATGGAAGCTCACCGCCCCGCTCATCACCGCAAAGCCGATCGCGACGCCGAGGCTGTGCAGCCGCTTCAATCCGGGGATGAGTCCGACGAGCAGGAGCGTGGAAGCCGCCAGCTCCGCCGAACCGATCACATACTGGCTGAACAGTCCGGTGTGACCGAAGAGCCCCGCCGCGCCGAACGATGCGGCCCAGGCGTCGAGACGCCCGAAGATTTCCTGCGTCTCGGGCGCGTCGGTGAACTTGAAGCGCAGGCTGTCGAGAAAGACAGCCGCGCCGAAGAGAGACACGCCGAAGGGCAGCCAGCGGGTGAGGGATTTGAGCATTGTTGCGAACTCCAGTGCGGGGGAGTTCGCGGGGCAGGTGGCGACGGTTACATCGGCCCCCGGAAACCTTTTCCGGCCTAAAGGCCTATGCCATGGTCTCTGCTTTAAAAAGGTGCGACGTGACCGCCGAACGCAGAGTCAAGTTCTTCAAGAATGGCCGCAACCAGGCGGTCCGCATTCCCCGCGAATTCGAGCTTCCGGGGGAAGACGCGGTCATGCGCAAGGAAGGCGAGCGGCTCGTCATCGAGCCTGCCGCGCCGCAGTCCTTGTTGGCTTTGCTCAAAACTCTGACACCCATCGAAGAAGATTTCGCGCTCAATCCGGACAAGCCGCCCGAACCTATTGACCTGTGACCGCGCGCTTTCTGCTGGACACCCACATCGTCTGCGACCTCGTGCGTCATCCGCGAGATCGGATACTCTAGCCGTGATGGGGGTCGTCGCGTTCGAAGCGCCGGCCAACGCGGTCTATGGACAATCGCGTGTCGAACGAGAGGCGGCAGGCACTACAGTCGGCGGCAGCGGCAAAGGCCTCTTGATCGCCGCGCAGGCGCTGGCCTTGGACATGATTGTCGTGACTGCCAATCAACGCGAATTTGCGCGCGTGGGCGGATTGAGAGTTGAGACCTGGTCGACTTGACACGCGGTGCGCCTGCGCGCGCTCACCAACGCAACAATCTTGATCCCGCCACCGCCCCGATCACCGCGCACAGCGCTATCGCCACGGCGTACCATGTGACCACGAAGGCGGCGGAATCCGTCGGGCAGTACATCGCGTAGGCCATCGCCCCAACGCCGCCGGAGACCGCGCCGAGCGCCGCCCCTGTCATGGCGAGCCGCGTGGGCGCAAGATCGCGCACGAGCCAGCCGAGCAGGGCGGCGGTCGGCGTCGCCAGCAGCGGAATGAGCACGATGCACCATGGAAATGCGCCGCCCGTCCACGCTTCGAAACGCGTTGAGGGATCGCCGCCCATCAGCGCCACGGCTACGGCTCCGACGCACAGAAGTGCAAATCCCCCGATTGCCGCTATGCGCCACCCAGGGCCGCGTCCCGGTTTGGCGAGTTGCAACAGCAGCGGCAGAACAACGCCCGCACCGAGCGCTGCGAACCCCGCCTTCATCAACACCATCATCCGCGCAGCGCCGATGTCGGGCCGCATGCCGAAAAAGGTGAGCACGAGGCCGACGGCGATCAGCAGGCCCACAATCAGCGCGAACGCCAGTCGCGGCCAGACCAGCGCTTTCGGCGCCTCGCTCCCGCGCGCAAGCGCCTCGATGAGATCGTCGGTTTTCATGCTTCGGCCTCGCCCATCAGGCGCATCAGGGTTTTCATGCCGCGGTGCGTGGAGATCTTGACGTCGGACTCGGTGATCGCGAGGCATCTGGCGGTGTCGCTTACGCTCATGCCTTCGAGTTTCACCCGGATGATGCAGTCGCGCTGTTTCTGGGGAAGTCTGTCGAGCAGCTTCTTCACATCGCGCTTTGCGTCGGCGGCTTCGTCTTCTGCAGCGGTGAAGAGTTCATGCGCGTCCTCGACGGGAATGTGCTCGCCGCGTCGCCCGCGCCGGCGCCAGTGGTCGATGAGGCGATAGCGCGCGATGGCGTAGATCCACGCGGTGACGGGATATGAAGCGTCGTAGGTGTCGCGGCGCGTGTGGATGGCGATCAGCACTTCTTGAAGCAGGTCCTCGGCGTCTTCGGGCGCGGTGCGCAGGCGGGGCCGGAGGAATGCGCGCAGTTTGCCGCTGACGGCGGTCAGGAACGCCTTGTGAGCGCCCGCGTCGCCGCCAAGGCCGCGCAGCATCAGCGCCTTCAGTTCCGCCTCGGCCTCGATCAACGCACAGCTCCCGAGTGGGCATACGGCGGGGCAGGCGTCGCGGTTACAACCCCTCTCCCGCTTGCAGGAGAGAGATAGACCGAACGCAGTGAGGTCAGGGTGAGGGCCCGGGTCTCTCAGAGCGAGACCCCTCTTGCACCACCGCGCCCTCACCCCGATCGCTTGGCGATCTTTCCCTCCTCCGTTAACGAAGGAGGGGTGCAGCTACTTCACCCGTCCCCGGAACGGATCGGCCTTGTACACGCCGAGCACTTTCAACTCCGAGGAGAAGAACTTCAGCTCCTGAAGCGCCAGCGTCACGCTGCGTTCGGTGGGGTGGCCGTCGATGTCGGCGTAGAATTGCGTGGCGGTGAAGCTGCCGTCGATCTGATAGCTCTCGAGCTTGGTCATGTTCACGCCGTTGGTCGCGAACCCGCCCATGGCCTTGTAGAGCGCCGCCGGCACGTTGCGCACGCGGAAGACGAAGCTCGTCACGCACGGCCCATCTTCGGGCTCGGCGTCGTCGGGCTCCGGGGCGAGGACGATGAAGCGCGTGGTGTTGTGCTGCGCATCGGCGACATCTGCTTTCAGGATCTCAAGCGCGTAAACTTCAGCCGCCAGCGTCGACGCCAGCGCGCCATCCTCTAGACTGCCGAGTTCGGCGATCTCGCGGGCGGCGCCTGCGGTGTCGGCGCTCTTCACCGGCGTCAGGTCCATGTCGCGCAGCGTCTTGCGGCACTGCCCCAGCGCCTGCGGATGCGAATGCACGCGCTTGAGGCCTTGAAGCGTCGCGCCCTTTGGCGCCATCAGCTGATGGCGGATCGGAATGAAGCGCTCGCCGATGATGTAGAGGTCGCCCTCTGGCAACAGGTGGTGGACGTCCGCCACGCGCCCTGCGACCGAGTTCTCGATCGGGATCATCGCCAGCGCCGCCTGGCCCTCGCTCACCGCCGCAAATGCATCCTCGAAGGACGCGCACGCCAGCGGCTCCATGTCGGGAAAGGCTTCAAGGCAGGCGATGTGGGAATTGGCGCCCAGTTCGCCCTGAAAGGAGATGCTTTGCTTGTTCATGTCCGGGCGTGCCTAGAGGAAATCGCCGCCGGACGGAATGCGGCCCTTAGCAGGGCCGCTCTTCGCCGGTCATCCAGGGGCCGGCGGGCGCGCCGTCCGACCAGAACACCCGCGCGCTCCCGGGGCCGTCGAGGGTGAACGTGTAGGTCAGCGTGCGGTCTGGGGCGGAGCGGGTCGCTCGCAGCGTGCAGATCACGACCGTGCGGGGCGGCAAGGACGCGCCATCGGGCCCCTCGTAGCGATGCTCGGCGACACGCCAGCCCTGTTCGCCGAGCGCCGAGCGCACGGTCGCGAGGAGGGCGCGCGGGTCGCTCCCGATCCGCAACTCGCCATATCCCCCGGCGGGGTGGCCCGGCGCCGCGCCGTTCCAGATCTTCACGTCGAGACGCGCGCTCGCCGGCGTCCACGCCCAGTCGGGCCAGGGCGCCTTCGGGCCGGTCATCACCGCCCTTTGCACGCCGTCGGCCTCGACGGCCACACCCGACGTGACCCTCGTCGTGTTGTCGAGCAGCCACCAGAAGGCGGGCGTCGCCACCGCGACCGCGCAGGTCAGCGCGAGATAGATCAGGAAGCTGCGCATGTTCGTCCTCGACCCGCGAGACTAGCGCGATGCGGTAAAGCCTTCGCGCCATGGATGTGGTGAACGCGCATTGACCAGGCGACATCTTGCGCTTCCGCAGGCGGCGCAGAAGATGCCCGCCAATAAGAGGAAGCCGCCCATGCCCTTCAAGAACCGCATCACCGACATGCTCGCCGTCCAGTATCCCGTCGTGCAGGCGCCCATGGGCTGGATCGCGCGGGCGCCGCTGGCGTCCGCCGTGTCGAACGCCGGCGGCATGGGGATCATTGAGACGTCGTCGGGCCAGCTCGACGAGATCAAGGGCGAGATCGCGAAGATGCGCACGCTCACGGACAAGCCGTTCGGCGTGAACATCGCCCAGGCGTTCGTGCGCGATCCGGGGATCGTCGATTTCGTCGTCGATCAGGGCGTGAAGTTCGTCACGACAAGCGCGGGCGACCCGACGAGATACTGCGGCCTGCTGAAAGCGGCGGGGCTCACGGTGTTTCACGTCGTGCCGACTTTGAAGGCTGCGCTCAAGGCGATCGAGGCGGGCGTCGATGGCCTCGTGGTCGAAGGCGGCGAGGGCGGCGGCTTCAAGAATCCGCAGCCGGTGATGACGATGGTGCTTCTCCCGCTGGTGGCGGAACGCACCGGCGTGCCGATCATTGCGGCGGGCGGCATCACCTGCGGACGGAGCATGGCGGCGGCCTTCGCGCTGGGCGCGGAGGGCGTGCAGATGGGCACGCGCATGGTCAGCGCGGCGGAAAGCCCGGTGCACGACAACTGGAAGCAGGCGATCATCGACGCCGAGGACACCGACACCATCTTCCTCAACCAGTTCGGCAAGCCAGCGCTGCGGGCGCTGCGCACGAAGAAGACTGAACATCTCGAACGCGAATTGACGCCCGACTACGCAGGTCCCCCGGTGATGAGCCACATGGCGCGCGCGCGCGATCTCTATTTTGGCGGCGACATGGAAGCGTCGATTGCGCTGTCGGGGCAGGTCGCGGGACGCATCGCCACCGTGAAGCCGGTGGCGGAGATCATCGCCGAGACGGTGCGCGAATTCGACGAGACCGTGAAGGGGATGGCGAAGCGGTACGGTTGACGGCGTCAGCCAACGCGGACGAGCCGCGCGGCCTGCTTGGCTCATGTCACGGCATAGGCGGTGGCGGCGCAAACGCCATGCCGTCGCTGCCGGCTGCGGCTGTTCCCGCAACAGCCGCTGCGTAGAGGGCTGCGGCCGCAGGCGTGTCCGCGAGGCCCCGCGCCAGCGCGAGCACCGCCAGCGACACGCCGGTCGTCCAGACCCACGCAAGGTGGAGCCGCTTGTGGGCCCACGCGTCACGGCCCGCTGCGAACGCCACGAATACGAGCGGCGCGAGCGACGCAATTTCGAATGCATACGGCGTCAAGAACGGCATCGGCAGAAGTCGCCCGAAGCTCGGCCCCATCAACAGTATAAAGCTGCCGATCTGCAGGCGCGGGTGCCAGTCATGGCGCTTGCGCAAAACCACCGCCGCCGCGAGCATGCCAAGGGCCGCAAGCAGGGAAACCGGGTTGGCGACGAGGAAGTGCTGGGGCTGAAAAAAGAAGGGTGTTCGCCCCGTGTGCACCGCTGCCCAGGTGACCATGACGCCGAGCGCGAGCAAGCCGAGGGCCCAAAAGAGCGCAGCTTTGCCTATCAGCCGATGCAGCTGCATGGCCCCCGCCTTGGCGAGCCAGGGCTGGGCGGCGAAGATCATGACCCAACCCATGAATGCGACAGCGTGCAAGTGCACGATGAGTGGCGCGCCGAAGC
>Ga0247843_1006760_pt1 | contig 14701 bp, 7 predicted proteins | sample LaCruzMarch2017__FD_192420 | JGI IMG/M metagenome (GOLD analysis project Ga0247843, IMG submission 192420) | Freshwater microbial communities from meromictic Lake La Cruz, Castile-La Mancha, Spain - LaCruzMarch2017_8m | ecosystem: Environmental > Aquatic > Freshwater > Lake | place: Spain...
AATGTCCAATGTCCAATGTCCAATGTCCAATGTCCAATGTCCAATGTCCAATGTCCAATGTCCAATGTCCAATGTCCAATGTCCAATGTCCAATGTCCCTGTCTGCCGACAGGCAGGCAATGTCCAATGTTAGACCTTCTCCTTCTTGACTTTAGCAGGCTTTTCGGCAGCAGGAGTGGCGGCATGAACAACCTTGCCACTGATCACATCTTCTTTCATAAAATCTACCACCAAGGCAGAAGCCACGAAAACAGAAGAGTAAGTGCCGAAAAGAACGCCTACCAACATACCAAAGGCAAAACCTTTAATAGCCCCACCACCAAAGAGGAACAGGAGCAATACAACGATGAACACTGTGCCAGAGGTAATGAGCGTACGGCTCAGGGTGGTATTGATCGCCATGTTGAACACTTCTTCTTTCTTGCGACCTGCAAAAATCCCCATGAACTCACGGATACGGTCATATACAATAACCGTGTCGTTCACCGAGTAACCAATTACCGTTAGGATACACGCGATGATGGCTTGATCAATCTCTAGAGAGAAGGGCACTAATCCATGCAGCAATGTGAAGAATGTGAGCATGATCAGGGCATCGTGCAGCAGCGACAGTACTGCGCCGAGCGAGAATTGCCAGCGACGGAAGCGGATCAACAAGAACAAGAAAATCAGGCCCAAGGCCCAAGCTCCCGCCAAGAAAGAGGAGTTCCGAATATCATCGGCAACGGTAGCGCTCACCTGACTGGATGAGACAATGTGCGTACCGCTGCTGCTTGTATTTTTAAAAGATTCAAGATCCGTTGAGATACCAGCCGCTACAAGTCCTTCATGTAATTTTGCAGAAACACGATCCACAACTGTCGGACCTTGTTCATCAATCAGATAAGAGGTGGTGATATTGTAGGTATTCGCGGTATTTACTGCTTTGATGATCGGGTTGCCGCCAAAAGCAGCGGCAAGTGGAACACGCAATTGCTCAATTTCCACCTGCTTGTCAAACTGTACATTGTAAGAATATCCCCCTTTGAAGTCTACGCCCAACTCGAAACCACGCATGAAGAACGAAGCGACCCCAATGGCTAGGATGGCAAGTGAAACAGCGTATGCATATTTGCGTTTACCGATCCAATCATAGTGGAAACCTACCAGCCATTTTTCTGACCAAGGGCGGCTGTAGTTGATGTCGCGGCCTTTGCTGATCCACCATTCTGTGATGTAGCGACCTACGAGAACAGCGGTAAACATCGAGCAGATAACACCGATCAAAAGCACCGTGCCAAAGCCTTTGATGGGACCCAGACCGAAGTATATCAACACACAAGCGGTAAGCAGTACTGTAACGTTTGCGTCAATGATGGCCGGGAGTGCACGGGTGAAACCAGTGGAAATCGCTTTGGCCATGGTAAGCCCGTTCCGTAATTCTTCCCGAATCCGTTCATAAATAACAACGTTTGCATCCACAGCTGTAGCCAGGGTCAATACGATACCTGCAATGCCGGGGAGCGTGAGTACCGTACCCATGGAAGCCAATGTGCCCAGGATAAAAAAGATGTTGGCGAGCAATGCGATCACGCTCACCCAGCCACCTTTGTTGTAGTATACCACCATGAAGGCACAGAGGAAAAATACACACAACGCCATGGTCATCAACGACTTGTTGATGTTGTCGGCGCCGAGTGATGGCCCGACTTGGCTTTCCTGGACGATGTGCGTGCCCGCCGGGAGTTTACCCACTTGAAGGATTTGAGCCAAGTCCTGTGCCTCTTCTAGCTGGAATCCACCTGTGATAGAGGTGCTTCCACCCGTAATTGGATTGATTACCCTGGGTGCGCTTACTACCTCGTCATCCAGCAGGATGGCGACTTCGCGGTTGCCGGCGTTGGCCGCTTTAGTGGTCATGTCGGCCCAGATTTTTGCGCCGTCATTGTTCATTTGCAGGCTCACCTGAATTTCGCCACTGGTAGGGTCAGGGTCTGCTCGGGCCATGGTGACAATGGAGCCATCGAGGGGTGCATTGTCAGAACCAGAGCGTTTTTTTACCGCGTAGAGTTCGTATTTACCGTTGAGGCTTTCTGTAGCACCTTGTGCATCGTCCACCGGCTTGCGGCTCCAGCGGAATCCGAGGTCGGCCGGGAACTTGGCCTTTATTTCAGGGCGATTTAAGAACGTATCAATTTGGGCCATCTTGTTCTTATCCGCCCAAGCCAACACAGAGCCACCTTGGCCGTTGAGGCTCAGCAACGAAATAAGTGGGCCGGCCACAGAGTCGGTGTTCAAGCGATCTGTGATCACAGGCACTTTTTCCTGAGTGCTGTCAATTTGTCCATTAGCGCCTCTTGGATATTCATACATGGTATCTTTTTCGATCACCTGTCCGCTAACGGCGGCTTTGTTGGCCTTCAGGAGGTCGTCCGCACTGGTGAAGCCATTAATAATGCCTTCATCCTGAATGCGGTAGGTTTCCCAAAACTCCAATTTTGCCTGGCTTTGAAGCATTTCGCGGGCACGTGCCGGGTTGTCGATGCCGGGCAGCTCGACCTGTATAAGGTCGCGGGCGGCGTCGAGGCTGATGTTGGGCTGTACCACACCGAGCTTATCAATACGCTGCTTGAGGCGTTTGTACGTCTCATCTACCGTGCCGTTGGCAAGGGTTCGAATGGTGTTGATCGCGTCCGCGTCGGGGGCATCAAATTTGATCCCGCTGGCTTCGTTGCGGGCAAAAATGGATGCCAGCGAGCGGCCTTCACCTAATTCTTTCCATGCTTGCGCAAAAAGGGTGATGTAGTCGCCTTGTTGCGTTTTTTGAAGTTCGCTGGCACGGTTGAGCGCTTTGGCGAACGCCGGGTCGGAACTATTACCCGAGAGGCTTATCAAGAAATCCTTCAAGTCTACCTGGAGCAATACGCTCATACCGCCCTTGAGGTCAAGACCCATGGCCAATTGGCTTTTTTTCAGGTCGGCATAGGTGAATTTTTTGATGAGGGGGATTTCAAAAACCGTCTCTGTAGAGATGGAATCCAGATACTTGGCATAGCATCCCTGCCAGCCGATTTTGGAGTTTTTGCCAGAACAATCGTTCGCGTAGGCTCGCGCATCGGATTCAATGCTGTTCGTCGGAATGACGAGCAGGTACTGGTACAGGCACACGATCGTGAGTGCTATGAGGAAAAAACGTACTACTCCTTTGCTTTGCATACCTCTTGAAAATGAGTGAGTTATTAAGTGAGCGGGTGTTTTTGTGCTACGGAGGTCGTGAGACCCTTCCGAAAAAAGTCCGCAAATGTACAGAACACGGGGGAAATCAAAGGTAGAGAATGAAAATTCGTCATTTTGGGAGCAATTTCTTCAACTCACCTACAATGTCTGCGTATGCCGAATCGGCATTGGCAAAATCCGATACGGCCTTGCCCATAGAGGGCAATGATTTAAGTTTTTCCAGCCCAGTGCCTTCAAAATCGGCTTTTTCGATGCGTATTGGGATGATGCGACGGCCTTCATCAATGGATGAAGAAACCATTCCAAACCATTCTGAGTTAAAAAGATTAGCGGTCACCAACGCCAAAATATAATCTGCATCGGCAAGTTCAGAGGTAGCTCGTGCTACAAGGTCTTCTCCAGGCAATGCATCGTAGACGTTGTAAACTCGGATTTTCTTGATAATTTTCAATACGTTCAGATGTCTGTTGAGCATCTGGCACTGTACCGCGTCGTTCACATCATAAATAACTACAAATTTAGGGATGGCAGCTTGCGGGTGTTGCGCTTTTGAAGCTCCGGCTTGTGTTGGAGGTGGTTCGGAGCTTTTGGCTAGTGGGTCTTTTATCGCAAATGATTCCTGTCCAGTACTGCCACCGACTTTCGACACCGCTTTTTCACCGGCAATAAATAAAAAAATATCGCGGAAGAGTACACCTCGATTAGCGCCACGCCGCTCGCCTTTGGCATTTATAACCAAACCATCTTCTTCTTTGGTTTTGCCTGCATGGTGGATAGCTACTGCTTTCCAATCCTTGTTGAACACCGGCGAGCCGCTGCTGCCAAGTTCAGTGTCGGTCATATAAAAAAGGTGTTGGTTGAGTTGGCCAACTACATCGTTTGCATTCAGAGCGATTTGCTTATCTTCCCCTTTTGGATGCTGAACGATAGTGACGGCTTCACCCACAGAAGGAATTGCTTCTGGATCAAACTCTACATATCCCCACTGGCTGAGCGGCGCATCTACGCGATTTAAAACCTTTACACGAGTAAAATCGAGATCATTTTGGGGGCTACTTAGAAAATCTATGTGGTCTAGTTCATAACTCGTGCGAGATTTGGCATTGCCGTCCAACCCAAGTTCATAATTGAACTCCACTCGTGCTGTTTTTGCTACTTCTGGTGAACTAATGACATGATTATTAGTAAAGATGTATCCCTCTTTTGTCAAAAAGCCAGTGCCTAAGGTCCCATCTGAGCAAATGACACGACAAACAGCCTTAGAGGCAGCCAATGCTTTCTCTAACCAATTGATTCTCAAAAGGTGACTTGTTGGTCCTAGTATTTTCTCGAGTCTCGCGTTGTCCGGCACATCAAATTGGTAAGAGGAAAGGCTGCGCACTCTGGCGTTCAGGACCACTTTGCGAGGAACTTCTTTCATCAGCTCACTCAAAGCGTAACGTGTCCGTGCTGAAAAACGAGCGTACTCCTCGAAGCTGATCAATTGGCGTTGATACTGTTTGGCAGCTTCTCGAAAACTTCCAGAAGCCAAAATCACGTCTTGGCGGATGCCTGCCTCGGTTTGTCTGTCAAGTTCGAGTAAAGTGTCAAGGGCTTTTTCTACTTCATTCTCTTCGAGCAGTCCCTCAACAGTCTCGAGCAGTAATGTTTGGGCGTTTTGCATCGTGCATTTCATTAAAAATTATTCAAAAACTGATAGGGCATTCACTATTGAAAATTATTTTAGTCAACTTTGGCTAACTAAAACTTTGTTATTGTTTGCTTTTTCATTGTTACGATCAATTGATTCTTTAATTTGTCGAACCAACTCGTTCCAAGGCCTTAGGCCTCTGTTTGAAAAATCTATACTTTGCTTTTTCATTAAAATTGGATGAACATCCCCTGCCTCTAACTTAATTGGAATAATAATTTTGTTTTTTCCAAGGGCAAAAGCCCATTCATAAATTACATACTCCGATGCTTTGGAGGACGGGCTTAAAATAACAATTATGGCGTCTGATTTGGTAATTGCATAGTCTATGGATTCCATCCATTCTTGGCCAATTAAAATATTATCAACGTCAAGCCATGATTTAATACCGAAGTCTTTAAATTTTAGTTTTAGCAAATCGGCGAAATCACCATCTTCATGACTATGAGAAATAAATACAACTATTTCTTTTTGTATTGAATTTTTTGAAATATTTTTACCAATTATTTTTTCGCTTTGTCGAACAATCATTTGAAATATTGTGGTATATTCCGTTTCTCGCTCCTCTTTATTGAGTGAAAATAATGGAGTTCCACTTCTTGGGAACAAACCTTTTTCTCCTATCCAATCAATATCATCCCATATACAGGATTGAATTAATAATGGGATTACAGATTTGTTTTCTGAACTAATTGCCTGATTAATTGATCCTTTGTGGATAAATTTTGAGCCAAGTAGGTTTGCCGAAACTAGCACGATAATAATATCCGCCTCCTCAGATTCACGATTAAAGAACACTTCAATCTCTTCGTCAAAGCCAATTTTTAACCTTGTTACTATAGTTAGGTTGTGTGAGCCTTCAAATGTTGGAAAAAGATTGGAGAATTCACCAAGTATCTCATCTTCTTCTTTGGAATAGATACTTAGAATTAGAACTTTAATAGGTGATTTCATTGCATTTAGTGTTTTAGTTATCAAGTATTATGTGATAAGAATGAGGCACTAAATTAGGTTTTAATTGATAGTGAAATTCAGGTAATTTTCAAGAACCTCTAGTTGTCTAAAAATTAAGTCCAAAAAATTAAGGCGAAAGTCCGCAAAATTTGCCTCATCAAAACAAAAAAATCACTGGACATAAATTGCCAGCCAAGGTATTTAACCAACTATGACTCTGAGTCATCGGATGACTTGAACCTCAACAGAAACACAACACTATTTTCCAAGAAAAGTAAAAATTTCACGAAAAAGAATGCCCCGGTTGGCCCCGGCTCGGTCGCCTTTGGCGTTGATGACCAAACCTCCTTCGGCCATCGTTTTGCCCGCGTGGTGGAGGGCAATCACCTTGCAATCCTTGTTGAGCACGGGCGAGCCACTGCTGCCAGGTTCAGTCTCAGTGGTATAAAAAAGGTGTTGGTTTAATTGTCCCAATACTTCATCCGACTTGAATTTCTTCACCTCTCCTTTTGGGTGCTGTATGATGGTAACATCCTCGCCAACCAAGGGCAACGATTCAGTTTCAAATTCCACAAAACCCCAATTGCTGAGCGGTGCATCCGCGCGGTCAATCACCTTTACACGAGCAAAATCAAGTTTGTCGGGCGGGCTCGATATGAAATCCGATGCATCCACCTGGTAGGATGTGACGGTCTTACCCACCTCATAATTGAATTCCAGACGGGTAGTTTGGGCGGCTTCTACAGAGCGAATGACGTGGTTGTTGGTAAAAACATAGCCGTCTTTGGTAAGGAAACCGGTTCCAACATCGTCGCCAGAAACGACCCGGCAAACGGCGTTGGCAGCTGCGCGGGCTTTTTCGAGCCAATCCACGGTGAGCAAGTTACTTTTTGGGCCAAGCAGCTTTTCCAGTCTTGCTCCGTCAGGGATTTCAAAGTTAAAAGCTCCGACGCTGTGGATTTTTGCATTCAACGCTACTTTGCGTGGAAGGCTTTTCATGATTTCCGTCAGTGCGTACTTGGCTTGAGCCTCGTAGCGGCGGAACTCATTGTAATCAATGCGACCTTCGATTTGGGCTTTTTTAGCGGAGCGAAAGTTGCCGTACTGCAAGGTCAGGTCTTGCCAGATGTCGGCGCCAGTCTGTTTGTCCAGATCTTTAAGGGTGTCGAGGGCCTTTTCGATTTCATTTTCTTCAATCAGGCCGTTGACAGTTTCGAGGACTAGGGTTTGGGCGTTTTGCATGGTGGTGAATAGTGATTGGTGATTAGCAAGGCTACCGAATATTTTGATATTGGGCGTTTGGAACGATTCAGCAAACACATGATTTTCAATCTTTTAGAGTGCATGTCCAGTGTCTAATGTCAAAATGTCCATGAGTCTGAGTTATTATTCAATTTCTCACATCCTCCCCCCATCCCAATTTCGCGCGGATGGTATTGAGGAAGGTGGTGTCTTGCAATTGGATCAGTTTGATGGGGAAATCATTTTTGCGAACTGCCAGCTGATGATGGTTTCCAACCAATTCGAAACGGGAATCGAGCGAGCAGATAAAATTGTCGGCTCGGCCTTCGATTTCAAATGAAATGACCGATTCATCAGAAAGTACCAAGGGGCGGACATTCAGGTTGTGCGGCGCAACGGGGGTGATGACAAAATTTCCTGAATTCGGGAAAATTATAGGGCCCCCACAGCTCAGTGAATAGCCCGTGCTGCCTGTGGGAGTGGCCACAATAAGACCATCGGCCCAATAAGAGCTTAAATAATCTCCATTTAAAAAGGTATGAATCGTAATCATAGAAGAAGTGTCGCGCTTGAGTAAGGTGCAGTCGTTGAGCGCGAAAGGCAGGTCTCCAAAAATTTTCGGATTGCTTTCAAGATAGAGGGTGGTGCGTTCATTGATGCGGTATTGTCCTTTGGCAAGCATCGCTACACTTTGTTGGATGTGGGTTTTATCAATGCTGGCGAGGAAACCAAGTCTCCCAAGATTTATGCCAAGCATGGGCACTCCCGAGTCGCGCACCAGCGTAGTAGCTGCCAACATGGTGCCATCACCCCCTAAAACCATCACAAAATCAATGTTTTGGGTGCGAAAGTTTTCGTATCCAGCAAATGACTCGCAGTTTTTGGGCATTAGGATATGTTCCTCGATATCCTTTAAATAGGACTCGAATACACTAATGTGCATGCCCTCGTCCTGGAGCGCGTCGAAAGCTTCCTGCACCTGGGGCTGATCTTTTTCTTTGTACTGTTTTCCAAAAACTAGGACGCGCATAGGGGGGAGGGGTTAGGGGGGAGGGATTCTTTTATCAAGAGTTGTTTTTTCTTCCCAAATTTGCCGCAAGATAGGCAGCAACGGGAATTTGCCGAATAAGCTTTCACAATTCCAGGCTTTTACCCCTCAAGCCTCAACACTCAACCCTAAACGGTTTAAACAATGGAACCAATCTCTTGCAATGAAGTCATCCAAAAGGAACAAGAACAGCTGCTCCTTCGCCGCAAAAAACTCGGCATGGAGCACGGCACAACGGACAATCCCAACTGGTTTGGCATCGCCCTCTCAGGCGGAGGCATTCGCTCGGCCACTATCAATTTGGGCATCCTGAAAACGCTCAATAAATACGGTATTTTGCAGAAGGCCGATTACATGAGTACGGTTTCAGGAGGAGGGTATACCAATGCGTATGTTCAAGCCACGGCCAGGGTCACGGGCGATTTTGCCAAACTTTTCAATGTAGATCATATTGATGCCATGCGCGAGCATGGGGAATACTGGGTGCCGCACAACGGCATTTTAGGCAAAAATGGCAACCTGTTATTGCTAATGGTCGCGTTTATGGTGAGTTGGATCATGTCTTTGGCCAGCCCTTTGATCGTAGGAGGAATATTGTATCATGGTTTTTTGATTTTTACTGATTTGTTAAGTTTCGTTTACTCCGGGGTAAATTCGGATGCAATACATGGCTTCTTTCCAAAAGACCTTAGCTGGTGGGCTATGACGGGGGTGCTGGGATTTATTGTCGTGCATTTGTTGGCCAATATCATCCTCAATTTCAACTTGGGAATCTCTAAGGTCTTCAACTACGCAGAATTGGTGCTGGCAATCTTGCTGGCGATTGTGTTGTATGGTTGGGATACTGTGCTGTGGATTTTACAAATAGTGGAAGCCCATGAAAATGTAACGGTCGAGCACATCGTGGATAGTTTGATCAATATTGTGCTGCTGTTTGCCATTGGTTTTTTCACCAATCCCAACGCGCTGAGTTTCCACCGTTTTTATCGCAAACAATTGGCTGATCTTTTTCTGCGCTTTTCCGGACCGTACAAGAACATGGAACTTATGAAGGTTTTTGATGCAAAATCAGACGACCCGAAAGATTATCTTAGCCCATACCCACTTTTTAATACCTGCCTGAACCTGATGAATCCGCTCAAGGACGAAGCCTTTCAGGGCACCAAAACAAGCGATTACTTCCTGCTAAGCCCGTTTTTTTGCGGGTCCAAACTGGTAGGTTATGTGCCCACCAACCGCTATCTTGACTACCAACGCATGACGCTTCCCGCCGCCATCGCCATTTCCGCAGCGGCGGTCAACCCCGGCATGGGAATGTATTCCAATAAGGTTTTAAGCTTGTTGGTGACCCTGTTCAACTTTCGACTTGGATTTTGGATTTCCAATCCACTCATCCTGGTAAAAGCACGGGCCATTGTTTGGTGGCCGCTTTATTATTTCTACGAACTCTTGGGACGGATCGGCTCCAGGAAAAAAATGATCAATATCTCGGATGGCGGCCACATCGAAAACCTGGGCGCGTACGAACTGCTTCGACGGGGATGCAGGCTTATCATAGCGGTAGATGCAGCTGAAGATAAAATTTATGCTTTTGCAGATCTCAACAACTTCATCATCCGCTCCCGCAACGAGTTGGGGTTGGAGATCAGATTTCGGGAACATGAACAACCTGAAGACCTTATCCGGCCTCGCCCCTCGCAGGTGTATTCGGCAAAACGTTATGCCGTGGCGGATATTTACAAATGCTGGGAAGAAGTAAAGGACCCGACCCAGGAAGACGGCAAAAGAATTGTCAATTATTCAGAAAAGGAGCGGAACGCGTCCGGCCCCACTGGCACTTTTGTGTATGTCAAATCCTCCGTGCGTGCACCTGAAGGCAAACCCGACCTCGACAAAAGGGACGAGTTGAAATACGGCACCTACAAGTATAAAATCTACCACCCTGACTTCCCGCACGAACCTACCAGCGACCAGTTTTTTGATAAAATTCAATGGGAGTCGTATTTCCAGTTGGGTCGTTTTATTGGAGCAGAAGTACTGGGTGTCACCGATTTGGAAGCGGCAGTAGCGGTAAAACCTACGGTTGAAAACCTATTGGATTGGTTCGACCATGGAGTCAATTGTTTTGAAGCCAAAGCGCCTACCCCCGCCGAGTCGCCAGATTCTACCACACGCGAAGAGGATGTTTATGAAAGTTTCAAACAACCGAAGGCAGCAGAAGCTGCTCCAGCGGAGAAGGAAGAGGTTAAGTATCAGATGTAAGGCGTCAAAAAATTAAATTTCACCAAAAGCCGTAATTTCGCCGCTTAGCAAAACAAAAATCTTCTTGAACGTGGAATACAGACCGAGCGAAATTGAGCCTACGTGGCGAAAGTGGTGGATAGAAAACAACACTTACAAAGTTGAAAATCAGGATGGTAAGCCCAAATATTACATCCTGGACATGTTCCCTTACCCGAGCGGAGCAGGGCTGCATGTAGGCCACCCATTGGGCTACATTGCCTCCGATATTCTCGCGCGCTACAAGCGATTGCGGGGTTTCAACGTGCTCCATCCGATGGGCTTCGATTCTTTTGGGCTGCCAGCGGAACAATATGCCATTCAAACTGGGCAGCACCCGGCAGTTACTACAGAAGAAAACCTCGCCCGTTACCGCGAACAGCTCGGTAATTTGGGCTTTTCCTTCGACTGGAGTCGGGAAGTACAAACCTCTTCCCCTGCTTTTTACAAGTGGACCCAGTGGATTTTTATCCAATTGTTCAATCATTATTACGACTTAAACGCGGATAAAGCAGCGCCTATCAGCGAACTTGAACAGCGTTTTGCTCAATCTGGCAATGCGGGGGTTCGCGCCGTTTGCGACGATGATACACCTGCCATTTCAGCAGAGCAATGGAATGCCTGGAGCAAACACGAGCAACAACTTTTCTTGCTCAAATACCGCATCACCTTCCCCGGTGAAGAGTATGTAAACTGGTGTGCCGGGCTCGGCTCCGTGCTTTCCAATGATGAAGTAAAAGACGGTGTGAGCGAACGCGGTGGTCACCCCGTGGAACGCAAACTCATGAAACAATGGGTAATGCGCATTACGGCCTATGCTGATCGGCTGCTCGAAGGACTGAACACCATAGAATGGCCAGAATCCATTAAGGAACAACAGCGCAACTGGATTGGAAAATCGGTGGGTGCTTCAGTGAAATTTGCAGTGGAAGGATTTGACGATTTGAAAATTGAGGTATTTACCACACGAGTAGATACGATTTACGGCGCAACCTTTATGGTCATTGCCCCGGAACTGGATTTGGTCAAAACCCTCACCACCGAAGCGCAGCGAAACGAGGTGGAAGGTTATATTAAATGGACTTCTTCCCGTACCGAGATTGAGCGTATGTCTGCCACGCGCAAAGCCACCGGGGTTTTCACCGGTGCTTTTGCCATCAACCCGTTCACTGAGGAACGTATACCGATTTGGATTGCCGATTATGTGCTGGCAGGGTACGGCACGGGCGCGGTCATGGCCGTGCCTTCGGGCGATCAGCGCGACTGGAGTTTTGCAACGGAATTCAATCTGCCCATCGTGCCCATCATGGACAGCCAAAAAGACCTGGATCAGGCTGCCGACCCGAGCAAAGAAGGCCGCTATATCAATTCAGGTCTGATCAATGGCATGCGTTATGCCGAGGCAGTTCCAACCCTTATCCAATGGTTGGAAGAAAAAGGCCTGGGGCGTGGAAAAACACAATACAAACTCCGAAACGCGGTTTTCAGCCGCCAACGATATTGGGGCGAACCCGTGCCGGCCTATTGGAATGATGGAGTGCCCTATTTGATAGATGAGAAAGAGCTGCCATTGCTTTTGCCTGAAATTGACCAATACAAACCAACGGAATCCGGCGAACCACCTTTGGGCCGTGCAGAGCATTGGAATTACAAGGGCTATGAATATGAACTCTCTACCATGCCTGGTTGGGCGGGTTCTTCCTGGTATTTTTATCGTTACATGGATCCCCACAACGATCAGGAATTCTGCTCGAAAGCGGCACGGGATTATTGGCAAAAGGTAGATTTCTACATGGGCGGTTCGGAGCATGCGGTGGGTCACTTGTTGTACAGCCGTTTCTGGAATCACTTTTTGTACGATATGGGTTTGGTGCCTCATCAGGAATTCGCACAGAAATTGGTGAATCAAGGGATGATCCAGGGTCGCTCCAACTTTGTTTATCGCGCCAAAGAGCGATTTTTTGAAGAGTATCTGATGATCAAAGTGCTCCAACCCTTCTTTGCGGAAGAGGGCCCAATTCTCATCTCGGGGCCAGAATTTGAGGAGGAGATCAACTACGATTTTGCGTTCGAGACCAACAATCTGGTCATCGAAGTAACCTCTATAAAACAGGTTGACAAAATTGAGCGTATCCGTAAAACAGCCCTGGAAGATGGCAAACGTCTCATGGTGCTGTTTAGTGAAGAACTTATAGATCAAATCAATGATCCGGCCGCGATTGCTGAAAAAATTCGCGAAGCATTGGCCAGCCGGGAGGATTATATTGTCTCACCGGAAGTTCCTAGGAGTGAGCAACTCTTTGTGTCCCACAGCCTGCTGTACAAATACAGTCCCGAAGCAGTGACCAAGCTCCATGTGGATGTAAGTATAGTAGACGACGACGTGTTGGTATTGGAAAAAGCCCGCGCAACCTACTCATTCGCGAAGGCGAATTTTAAACTGGACGCAGAGGGCAAGTACACCTGTTCCTGGGAAGTGGAGAAAATGTCGAAAGCTAAGTTCAATGTCGTCAATCCAGACGATATCATATCCGAACATGGAACGGATTGTTTCCGCATGTTCGAGATGTTCCTCGGACCTATCACCGACGCAAAGCCCTGGAATACAAAGGGTATTTCTGGAGTTAGTGGCTTTTTGCGCAAATTTTGGAGTATGTTTTTTGACGGGGAAAATTTCCGCCTCAGCGATGAAGCCCCCACCCGCGACGAACTCCGGGTACTCCACACCTGCATCAAAAAAGTGACCGACGACATTGAGCGGATGAGCATGAACACCTGCGTCAGCCACTTTATGATTGCTACCAATGATCTACGCAGCCTGCAATGCTACAAACGCGCAGTACTGGAGCCATTGGTGATCTTGATTGCGCCCTTTGGCCCGCACATTGCGGAGGAACTCTGGCATCGGCTCGGCCACAGCAACAGCGTTTGTGATGCAGCATGGCCCATTCACGACGAAGAAAACCTCAAAACCGACACCGTAAATTATCCGATTCAGATAAACGGTAAACTGCGCGCCAACATTGAACTTCCGGCGGGTATCAGCGCTCAAGAAGCAGAAAAGGCGGCTTTGGATTTGGAACTCGTGCAAAAATGGCTCGAAGGCAACACACCCAAAAAAGTGGTTTTTGTGCCGGGCAGGATGATCAATTTGGTGGTGTGAGGGAAACGAAGAACATCATGTTAACTTCCCAAAAAAGGAACAGGATTTTATTGTTCCTGATTTACGCGCTGCTCCTCGTTTTTGCTTTGGCCAAAGTAAAGGAAAACGGGGATTTTATTGGTTATGTAAATGCCGGTAATCTGGTATTAAATCAGGGAGATATTTACAGTGATGTGTTTAATACCTGGCCGCCTGCTTTTAGTATTATTTCGGTACCACTGGCCATCGTCAATAATTTCAGTTTTATTTTTGTCCGGGTGTTGTGGATGGGTTTTATGTTCTTTTGCTTTTTCTTTTGTATAAAATCCTGCCTTGAAACCCTCAATAAAAAACAATATACCTACAAAGAACTACTCACGGAGGTTTTAGTCAGCCCGTTTTACTTGTTGGCCTTGTTTCTGTGTTGCCGTGCTTTCATGGACAACATCATGTATATGCAGATAAATATCGTGATGTTGGCAGCGTGCTGTTATTATATCCAGCATTTGGATGATAAAAAGACAGTGCTTTCTTCTCTGCTGTTAGGATTGTCTATTGGATCCAAGATCTACAATATTCTGTTGCTTCCTGTCGCAATTCTATTCCAAAAATGGCGTAGCGTTGGGTTTGTATTATTAGGCATTGGCATTACTTTTTTGCTTTGTCTGCTGGTTTTTGGTGTTCAAAAAACCATTGATTATCATAAACATTGGTATAGTGAGATTGCTTCGATAAAACAAAGTATCGTGCATCGAAATCAATCGCTTATTGCCGGGTTGATCCGTATGTTTTCCAAAGAAAACCTGGAAGTAAACAATACAGCGCCCATCCTGGACTTGCCTTATTCAACGATCCATTATATTCAACTTTCCATCATAGGCTTGCTGTCGGCGATTTACCTTTATTTGTTTTCCGGATTGGTAAAAAGTGCCAACAGAGACTTTGTGTTTCATTCGTTTCTGCTCGTTTTAACCATGATTCCAGTATTAACCCCGGTGTCGTGGAAAGCGAATTACATTTTTACACTCCCGGCTTTTTTCTTTATTTGCCATACCATTCAAAACAAACTTTCTACGAAAACGGTCACGACCCTGTTCATTTTGTCTTGCCTGGCACTTTGCCTTTCCAA
>Ga0247843_1006763_pt1 | contig 14698 bp, 12 predicted proteins | sample LaCruzMarch2017__FD_192420 | JGI IMG/M metagenome (GOLD analysis project Ga0247843, IMG submission 192420) | Freshwater microbial communities from meromictic Lake La Cruz, Castile-La Mancha, Spain - LaCruzMarch2017_8m | ecosystem: Environmental > Aquatic > Freshwater > Lake | place: Spain...
ACAATTCGCTAGGTGCGGTGTAGGTGCCAAGGTCTACGTGGTTCCAGCCCCATGGTGGGTCTTCGCAGCAATTTTCTGCGGTGTAGCTTATGAAATCGTATAGGGTTTGGGTGCTTGTGCCATACTGGTCAGTCACAGTAAGGGTCACATCATAAGTGCCCGGTGCTGCACCCAAATAGCTCACCAAAGGCGTTTCGAGCGTTGAGCTAGATGGTGTTCCTCCTGGGAAACTCCATACATACGAGGCACCAATGCCGCCTTCGCTTACAACGCTATAGTCTCTAAACTGCACGCGTGGATTTTGACAGTTTGGTGTAGCTGTGTTGGCCGATATCTGCGCCATGGTGGCAGACGATTCGTACAAATCGTGGTCCCATGCACCACGGCTTGTGCCAATCATCAGTTTGTTTTTGTAGTAGTTGATGAACATAAAGCGCATGTCCATTGCGGGCAATCCGTTACCCAATTCCACCCAGTTGGGCATAGTATTGTTGCGGTAATACACACCCGATTCGTTGGCTACATACACCCCACCATTAGTGCCCCGCTGAAAAATCATTTTGGTGATAGGGTAGGTGGTAAGGATACTTTGGGTGATGTTGGTGTAAGAAACGCCTCCATTGGTGGAATGCAGCACCTTGCACGTGTTTTGAACGCCCGAATAGGTTACCCAAATCTCATCAGGGTTCACATCGCTCACGGCTATATCGCTAATGTTGCGTACGCCAGCTCCAGTGATGGATGTAGGAGGAGTGATGTCGGTCCAAACTGTTCCGCCATCGGTGGTTTTCATTAATGCGTTATTTGTAAAACCAACTACAGCATAAATTCTGCTGGTATCGCCAATACAAATCTTCTCTCTAAACAATTGACCATTAAAAGTGTGAATCACATTTACGGTCAATCCATTGTCATCGCTGCGAATAAGTGAATTTTTCCAAATGTCGCGCGTGGCTTGATCTACCGAGTTAGGATATTGACCTGCGTGGTGAGTAATAAGCGTATGGTATAAATGCGGATGAAACTCCATAGAGTTGAAATAGCTGTAAATGCCTCCTGGGTCAATTTGTTGTGAGCCATTTACCCAGTTTTGACCGCCAGTAAGGGTCACATGGTAGCTGTCGTAGCCCTGTGAATAGGCCGAAACGCTATCCAACGGATTGAAATCGGAGTTGCCTTGGTCGGCACCCAAAAGCGTGAACCAGCCAGTTGGGCCTTCGTTGTTGCGCACCATAAGAGGGCCGTGGTTGGTGCCAGCTGCCAAATGGCTCGACTTAAATGCAGACCCAAAGCCCCACAATTCGTGGTTAGATACCGTGCTTGTTACTATCGAGAAGTTGTTGCCATTGTTGGTCGAAACCACAGCCGAACCATCGGTACCCAAAAGCACCTTACCATTTATCATATACAAACTGCGTAAATCCGAGTGTACACTGGAAGATGATGTGCTAAAACTTACGCCATTGTTGGTGGAGTATTGCACATTTTGTTGGCTGTAGGAACCCCAAACAATCTTGTTTTCGTTGGCCACATCCATGGCAATATCTCCATGATGCAGGGATGTGGTAGAGCCATAATCGGTGTTCAATCCATTCACCATATTCACCCGTTGCAGGTCGATATTTCCATTGGCCACATTTAGTTTAAACATGTGAACAGCCACGTGGGCATAGGCGTTGGCGCCACTACCAATAAATACATAAACGGCATTGGGATTGTTGGTGGCAGTGCTTATTTTAGACCAACCTGTCACTGCTCCAGTTGCGGTTCCGGGCAGGGTTATGGTTTGAAATAAATTGAACGTAAGCCCCGAATCGGTCGACTTATATACCTGCACTGAGTTTTGATTGTCACCTCTGTTGGTGTAGTAGACTACTCCAGCATTGCTATTATCCCAATCCAGCACTTCGCTATTCAGATTACTATCCCAAATGCTAAAGTTTTGCAAGCCAGAGCTGATTACTGTCCAAACTGTTCCACCATCTGAGGTACGATAAATTTTGTCGCCCCAACGTGCCACCACAACATTGGCATTGGCTGGCGAAGCAGCAATATCGTAGGCATTTCCGGAATAGTTGGTACTATTTAAGGTGGTAGGATTCCAACTTAGTCCGCCATCAGTAGATTTTATCACAGCCGATTTGCTAATGGCATACACAATAGAATTGTTGGCTGCGCAAACGTCAATGTCATAGTAGCTTTCGGCAGGCAAGTTGTCATCGGTTAGGCTCCAAGTGCTACCGTTGTCACTGCTCATCCAAAGTCCACCAGTTACAAAACCACAAAACATCTTGCTTGAGTTTGTGGGGTCTATCCGCACGCAATAGGCGTAGCCACCATTGTTTCCGCCACCCGCGCCATTGCCATTAAATGTGTTTACAGGCCCTATCATGCGCCAATCGCCAGCATAGATATCTGTAGCCAAAGGCGTTCCACCTGCAACACCAGCAGGTAAGTGATTGTAGTCAATAGCAGGTGGGTCTTGCACCCGTCCTTTTTTATCGAGGTAGAAAAGCTTGGTTTTCAACCAGCCCACTCCATATTCTTTGGTGGCGCTACCTTCCAATGGATGCTTCTTGAAATACTTTTCGTATTCCTTTTTTACCTTGAAGTAGTTGACATTGGGACGCTTGGTAAGCTTGTACCACATTTGTTCGCCATGAAGCAGTGATGCCTGAATTCCCTTGATTTTATTTTTCTTTTCCGATTGGGGAACTTTCTCCACAAAATTGGTGGATTTAGCATTGGTCAAATCTTGACTTTGGCTAATTGGACAATATCCAATAAGTGCCAATAAAATAAGGAGTAGTCTGTTTTTCATGAGCGCAAAATATTTAAATATCACAAGGTGAATTGTCGAATAGCTGTATAATTCTAACAAGTTTATGCACGAAAGCATGTTTAATGCTAATCATGTTTTCCAATTAACATCAGCCCACTTATTATGTTCCTCTGGCGTTAAAAACGTCCAAGCTACCAACCTGCTAATCTTGTTTCCCTGACCCATTGGCACAGTTCGTATTTCAGTAGCTTGTGTTGCTTCAAGTTTTGCTAAGATGCGAGGTAGGTTGCTTGATTTCGAAACTAGGGTAGAAAACCATAAGCAGGTTTTTCCAAAGGATTTGCTTTCGGTTATCATGGTCTCGATAAACTGCGCTTCGCCACCAGTACACCACAATTCTTGGCCTTGCCCGCCAAAGTTCAATTCGGGTTTTTGAATATTCTTTTGGTGCAACCGACTCAGTTTTTGAGCAGTGCCCTTCTGCGCATCTTTCAATGAGGCATGAAATGGAGGATTGCACACCACCATGTCTATGCGGTCGTCTTTAGTTAGCAATCCTTGAAAAATGTGATTACCGTTGGGTTGCAAGCGAACATCTACCTTTCCTTTTAGGGTAGAATTATTGGCCACTATCGCACGTGCATTTTGCAATGCAAGAGTATCCACATCACTCCCAATAAATGACCAACCGTAGGAGTGATTCCCAATAATGGGATACACACAATTCGCTCCCACGCCAATATCAAGGCAGGTAACCGCGTTTCCTGTTGGAATTTTTCCCTGATTGCTTGTGGCGAGAATATCTGCCACATTGTGGATGTAGTCGGCCCTTCCGGGAATTGGAGGACATAAATGATCCTTGGGGATTTGCCACCACGTAATGCCGTAATAATGCAGAAGCAGCGCTTTATTCAGTGCTAAAACAGCATCGGAATCATGAAAATTGATGGATAAGTCGTTGTACGCATTCGGTTTTACGAAAGCAGACAACTCAGGGTAACCCAATATCAATTCTTCCAATGGATAGCGCTGACGATGGGCATTGCGCAAGTGCAATTCAATTTTCTCGGAAGGATGTTCCTTTTTGGCGGGAGATTTCCCTTTGCGAACCTTCACCTTTTTAGGTTAGTGATGCTTGGAAATGCGGTACTGGTCATACACATCGCCTTCATAGCTGCGCGATAGAATTACTTCGTCTCCCTCTGTTGTAATATCAAATGTGCCATCTAGAATAAGTGTCCAATCGAAATCCGCTGTCCAAACACAAACGTCTTCAAATTCAATTTTCTCCTCATTTATGGCAAATGTTCCATTGCATATTGCTGGGTAATGATCTACGTCACTCGTCCCCGAGAATGTACCATCTTCTAGAGTAATAGAGATGTTTGCAGTAATGTAATCCCCAATTGGGCTAGATCTATTGAAGGTGCCTGTGTAAACTCCATCATCAAGTTTTGCGCATCCATGTTCTTTTCGCTCGCATGAAGTCGCTGTCATTATCAGTATTAAAAATAAAGCGATGGGATGTTTCATGATTACAGTTTTTCGTTTCTATAAGTTAATTTCTTACCCATTCGCATGCGTGCGGTGTAAAGGTCGTTGGCAGAAATGACAAAATTCAAGTATCCCGAAATAATATGCGTTTCCAAATCGTGATTCAAGCTACTGAACCAATACTGGAGGTTTTTGGACGGAAGGGTATGATTAAAGGTAACAACTATTTGGGAGCTGCTTGACCCAGAATTCAGCTTTACAGTGTGGCCGGTTTCGCTTGAAGCAAAGGTGCTGCCAGAGCCCGCAGTGAGTGACGAATCAATGGCGTTAAAACTATTGAACACCAAATGCTCTACCACAATTGGAAATGCCTCATTTTTATATTCCAAGGCATTGAAGGCAAAAGGAATGCTGATGGTGCCAGTCATTGGGTTTTGGCTCCAGTTTTTAAGGCGATTGCTACTCTCATGAAACAGTCCAATCAACCATTCTTTCTGTGTTGTGGTATCTGAATCTGTTGCTTTAAGCCACCAAATCCACTCGTAGGGATGCACTTCAGGATGACAACTGTGGTTGCAGTCTAAGCACCAAGTGCCATACATGCCCATAGTAGGCATATTGGTGCCAAAGTTTCGATGTTGTTCTAGTGTAATTCCTGGGCGGGTAGGATAGAAGGCATGGTGTAGTTGGTCGCGAAATGGCCCAGCGGGAGTTAGCTCACAATGCAACCTATAATGGGCATTGATAATGTTTGCCGTGTCTCTAACAAAAGGCGATTTGCTGTAATCCGTTCGGTGCGATTTGCGATAATCCTGGCGGCTAAGTTCGCGCTGTCTATCATAGGCAACGGTAATCTTCTTGAGATAATGAGGCAGTTTGAAGTACATGTCGAAATTGATGTCGTACTCCGTAAACTGCTCTTCGCTGCTTCGCGTAGTTCTTGCTATTGTGCCTACGAATTTTTGTTTACTCATGTCCATCGCCCGCCAGTTGTATCCTCCAAACGCATGAATGGCCCAACCCACAAGAAAAACTTTGTGGTGTTGCCTTTTTTTCTCGATAACTGAATCGAGCAACATTGGCCGCACCAAATCGACAAGAAGTTCGTTGATAGAGTCGTTACTACTCACACTTCTATTGTTGAGCAATAGGTATTGAAAATTCTGAGGCGTTGGTTTGTGCGACTCAATAGTTATGGTTTCCTGGGCTATACTTTCAGATAGCATGAACACCAAAAAACCAAGGCACAATCCGAAATGCTTCATGCCTCGAAGATATTGTCCTTTTTGAAAACTGAAAAGATGAAAGAGATAGGAATAGGCATAAACTTAACCACTCATTGGTTTGAGTTGAATAGAAGTTTGCCACCTTTGCCGTATGATGGTTTCTCAGTTTGTTAAATTGCTCAGAATTACGTGTCTGGTTGGCATGATGGTTCTTGGATTTTACACTTCACATGGACAGACTTCCGTAATTCGTGTAGGACTTAACGACCGCATGACGGAGAGTTCTGTGCTTATTTCACCTCATGCTGGTAGTTATTTGGTTAAAGATGGTGTTGGGACTACGGTGTATCAATGTCGAACTGACGATGTGGTATCCGTTCAGGCAGTTGGAGATAGTATTGTGGTTCGCGGTGTGTATGGCATGGACATTCGCACAAATGCAATGACACTAATCGGTTCTGGTGTGCGCCCTGCCTTTATCCTTAAACTAAGCCGCGATGGAAAGGAAACGCGGTATCGCGGTGACCTGACCATTATAAGTGTGGCAGGCAAACTCACATTAGTAAACACCGTTGACTTGGACGCCTACGTGAGTCGCGTGGTGCAAAGCGAAGTTGGAAATAGTGCGGTTGATGTGTATTACCCCGTGCAAAGCATCCTGTGCAGAACCTTTGCCATGGGCCATCTCAAGCGCCACGAAACTCAAGGATTTGATGTGTGCGATCATCAACATTGCCAAGTGTATGAAGGCAAAAAAGAGCCCAATGAAGCAATCGTAAAAGCAACAGCTGCTACAAGTGGAATAGTGTTGGCAGACACCTCTTTTCGTCCTATTTTGGCTGCGTATCATGCCAATTGTGGTGGACAAACCGCCAATTCGCAGGATGTGTGGGTTGAGTCGCGGTCTTATCTTGTTTCGGTTTCAGATACATTTTGCCTTAATGAGCTCAGTGCAACTTGGGTAGATTCTATTGCTGTTGCCGACTTGAAGAAGTTTGTTGGAACTGAAGTTGATTCTCTTGTAACGGAAGGTTTTCGTTGGACTCAATCCACGCGTCAATCCAAGTTAATGGTTGGAAATAAAGTGTTTAAAGTTGCGGATGTGAGACGAAACTTCAAATTGAAATCTGCCTTTTTTGATATGGAAGTGAAAGAAGATGTGGCCTTATTCAAAGGAAAAGGCTTTGGTCATGGCGTTGGGTTATGCCAACAGGGCGCAATGAAAATGGCGCAACAAGGATTTACGTTTAGCGAGATTTTGGGACACTATTATTCGGGAGTGTCTTTGGTAAATGTTAGCCAGCTGCGCTAGTTCAGCTTATTTGGCCATTAACAACCTCAGCGTGTCTAATAAACTTGGATCACTAGGGCGAGGTGCATTGGATATGACCACATTGCCTTGTTTGTCAATAATCAAATAACGCGGAATGCTGCTAATCTGAAATTTGGAGGTAATTGGTGCGCCCCAACCGCCTGGAGAAAACCCATGCGTTCCTTCCAATCCTAAATCGTTTATTGCCTTTTTCCACGCATCTTCAGTATTATCAATGCTGATGTAGAGAAATACGATTTCTTTTAGCTCTTTCTTGCTGAGTTTTTCCTTTAGTGCTTTAGCATGGGGAAATTGCTGACGGCACGGGCCGCACCAACTGGCCCAAACATCCAAATACACCACTTGACCTTTAAAGTCAGACAGGTTAAAGGATTTTCCATTCAACCCAATAAAACTAATGTCATCCTTTGGTGCAGCAGATTTTGACTCAGCAACTATTTCCGTTTCCTTGGCAGCCAATTGAACTGCGAGTTTGGTGCTCACCATGGCGAAGGTTTGGCCATCATCGGGCAGTGTTTTCAATGCCGCATGGAATCTTCTCAATAAGGATGGCGCAATGGTATCAGCCTCTTGAAGCATTACACTTGCTAAGTAATACCGCTGCATGTCTGCGGGTAAATGCTCACGAGCGGTGTTCCAACCTTCATTTACAGCCGCATCATAATTCGCGAACTTCATGAAATCGAAACTCTCCAATGCTTTGTAATGCACATATTCTAGCAGAAGTTTTCTGAAGAAGCTACCGTTGAGGTCTGCAACCGAACTCATTTTATCCCACGTAAGGCTTTCTATTAGCACTTTGGGAATTTCGGTGGCTTTTGGAATGGAACTACCCGCTGATTTTACAGCAGAAAATCGAAAAAGAGATAGGTAATAGTAATAGCCACAATGCTTTTTGAATGCAGTAACAAAAGACTCAGGTAGTGGAGTGGTAATATTGAAATCGTTGAGGGCTTTGATTAAGGTATTGCGAAGTTTGAACACTTCCATTTCCATACCGTCAATGTTGGTGGCTTCTTTGGCACGTCCATCTAACCAATTTGGATGCAATTGCTGGCCAAAGTCCTTTTGGATGGATTCCATAAATGCGTGAGCGGCTGCTCCATCGCCAGTAATCTTTACATCGCCATCCAGAAAATCGGCATCAAAGGCAATGGCAATGTCCTTGGCTTGTTTCCAAACGTAGATGGTGCGTTGCTTGTCTTTGTAAGTAAGTGTTACCCACGATGAGTTTGCTAAATCTAGTGTAATTGCGAAACGACCATCCGAAAGCCCAACTTGCACTTCGGATTTTGTTCCGTGCAAATCATTAGGGTACGAAACGGTTAGTTTCTCATCGGCATTGCCGCTTATTTGCCCAGTAATAAGTACCTGAGCAAATAACGATGTAGTGCAAAGGATTAAAATGCCTGAAAAAATGGATTTCAGCATGCGTTATTCTACCTTAATTAGGCGAGTTACGCTTGGTTGCACAGACGAATTGATGCGCACTAAGTAGGCACCTTTTGCCAATTTTAGTTCGCTGGCATTGATTTTATAGTTCTGCGGGCCTTTTGCTAATGTGCCCGAATTGAACACATGAATTATTTGGCCTTTAAGGGAAACGAGCTCAATGGTAGCGCTCATTTCTTGATATACATTGAAGGTAACCATCGTTTCATCTTTGAACGGATTCGGGTACACTTTTACTTCGCCAAATAGCGGTTTGATTGCTTCGTTTATTCCAGATGGAGCTACTCGTTTAATAATTGCGAATTCATCCATCAATTCGCCAGTGCTTGCCAAGTATCTGCCTTTGAGGGTATCGTCATGCACATAAAGGAGCGAGGAACCAACACATGAATCGCAACCAACAGTGCTGTACATTGCAGGGTGATCAAGTGGTGGGTCGGTTTCCGAACTTCCGCTGTTGCCTTGAATAAGGTAAACGGTTCCAATTCCGGCTGTTGGGCCTTCGGTGTATTTAATGTAGGGAGTGCCCGCAGCCAAACTTCCGCTTCCATTATCCACTACGTGTTGGGCAGCGTTAAATTGAGCAGGAAGACCAAAATAATCGTGAAGAAGGTAGCTGCGTTCGTACACATGGCTATGCCCATTCACAACTAAATCTACTCCATAGCTTTCGAGGATTGGACAGATGTTTTCGCGCATGGCTTTCATATATGTTTCCCAAAAATCGCCAGAGGAGTGCGAACCACCAGTGTGTGGGGGTTGATGGAAGAATGCCACAACCCATTTCTTATCGTTTGCCGCGAGGTCAGCATGCAACCATTCGGTCATGGGTGAACCATCAAAAGACCCAAATGGATTGGCACCAATCCAATCGTTGCTTGTGCTAAGTATAGAACCGAGTTCGGAATTGAGGCCAATAAAGTGAACGTTTCCGTAATCGAATGAGTAGTACAATTCGCTACCGGATGGCGTTCCACCTATTTCTCCATTGGTTGGCACATCAACTATATCATAATATGCACCTGTGTGCTGCAATGGATTGATGCTTGCAGTAGGCGGGGCAATAGAACCGTAGTCGTGATTCCCTGGAATAGGCATAAATGGCAAGCGCTTAAAAATATCGGTCATGCCCCATTCTGGGTTAAACACTTTTGCTTGATATTCTTCGTCCAATCCATCGTCATACACATTGTCTCCAAGCCAAAGCCACACGTCCGAAACTTCTTCGCCCATGTGAGCTCTATAGGAATCCATCACATCCTTTTGTTTTGGGCTTCCTTTTCCAAAATCGCCAATTGCCCAAATAGAAATGGGCTGTTCGGTTCCAATTACAGGAGATGTGCGAAAACGGTGCATTTCATCGCCACCGCTTAAAATGTTTTGGCCATCACTAACGGCATAGTAGTATTCGGTGTATGGTTCAAGGCCAGAAATGGCTACAGTATGGTCGGTTAATGGGTTAATGGAATCGACAAAGTTGTCCATCAACGTTGCAACTGAAGTGCCATAATACACTCTGCCCGAAGTAGGAGATTGCGTGCGCCACATCACTTTCATGCTACTTGAGGTAGGGAATTGTAGGTACGGGCCACGAATCAATTCTTGCGCAGAAACTGCAACAAAAAGCAATAGCGAGAAGCTAGAGAGGAAAAAATACTTCATTTCGATTGGTTTTAAAGGTGTTCAAATTTAGGGATTTAGTAATGAGTAGATTTTGATGCATGCAAAGGGTTTGTTAAGAATTGAAATGGGAAATGACCTTTGGGTATTGCTCATCATTTGCTGCGCAATTTGTAAATGCTAGTGTACATTGGAAAGTTAATGAAGTAGTTGGTCGAGACATGAATTAGCCTACTTTTATCGTTCATCAAAATAGAACCCATGTTATTTAAGGACCATTTGAGCCAACGCATTCTGGCTGTAACTATTGGATGCTCGGCACTTTTGGTAAGTGGCGCTCTGTTTGTTTTAAGTGTAAAATGGGTGGGCACGGCCCAAGCGGAAGAATGGGTTCCTCAAGCAAAAGTGGCGCCTTGGGACGAAACGTTGCGAGGTGCAGTAGGGCTGGGGATAAAAGATAGCACGGCTTACTTTGTGATTTGGAGTCAGCCGAATAAATTTTACAAGGTTGAATTGGACAAAGCGAAAGATTGGTTCGAAGATTGAGAAGAGCGAATGGTCTAATGGACTATTCCTAAATTTGTACACCAATTAAACCCTATAAACCAAAATAAATCATGAAAACTGCCTTAACTCTTGCTTTTACAATGCTCATGTTTCCAGCTTTTTCTCAAGTTACACTTAACGATGTTGTAGTTCCTGCCAAAACAAAAGTTGGGGATAAAGAACTCGTTTTGAATGGTGCTGGAATACGTAAAAAAGCATTTTTCAAATTGTATGTGGCTGGTCTTTACGCGGCTAAGAAAACTACCAGCGGAAAAGAGCTAGTAGCTGCTGACGCTCCGTTGGCCGTGCGTTTGCAAATCACATCTAGCATGGTGAGCAGCGATAATATGAGCGAAGCAATTAAAGAAGGATTTGGCAAATCGACTGGAGGTAGTTTGGCAGCGCTGCAAAAACGTGTGGATAGCTTTATAGCCACGTTTAAGAAAGACCCAATCACTGAGGGCAACATTTTTGAGTTGAAATATGTGCCAGGAAAAGGCGTTGAAACCCACAAAAACGGTAAGCTTCTGGGAACAATTGAAGGATTGGACTTTAAGAAAGCACTTTTCGGGATTTGGTTGGGAGAAGACCCTGTAGATGCCGATTTGAAAAAGGGACTTTTGGGAAGTTAACTTCCAGTACAAACTAGATTTGAAAAGGCTGGTGCTAGCGCACTGGCCTTTTTTTATGGGTTACGTTCGATGGAGACTTGCAACCATGTGAATCTTGAATAGGCAGGTGAGTACCTTTGACCACTTCCACAACTTATGAAACAACGGGTATTGAGTGCGAATGAGGAAATGGCGAATTCCATCACTCATGGGGTTGGTTTTTTGTTTGCCTTGGTGGCACTGCCGGTTCTTGTGATTGTGAGCTATGAACGCAGCACTACGATTGGGCTGATTGGAACCATGATTTACGCGTTTTCACTGCTTCTTATGTTTTCGAGCTCCACTATTTATCACGCATTGCACGAACCCAAGGCAAAGTTTGTGATGAAGAAAATGGACCACATTGCCATTTACTTTTTGATTGCGGGTAGCTACACCTTCATTATTCTGAATAGAATGATGAACGAAATGGGCTACACGTTCTTGGCGGTTTTATGGGGAATGGCAGTTGTGGGCATTTGGTTTAAGGCCAAGTATGCGCATCGGTTCAACTTTTTTAGCACCATGATTTACATTTTCATGGGCTACATATTATTGTTTCAGCCGTGGGCCTTTCTTACGGTTTTGACACGTGATGGTGCTATGTTGCTTATTGCAGGTGGGCTTTTCTATACTGTTGGGCCATTTTCTACTTATGGAAAAGCCTTGTGTGGGGGCATACCATTTTGCATCTTTTGGTGTTGGCAGCAGTAGTGTGCCACTACCTCGGCTTTCTACGCGAGTTGGCGGGTTAATTGCCCTCAGCGTACTTCACTATTAAAGCAACTTTAAGAGCTTCGAATTGGTTTTTCGGATTTCGAAGTAGGGTGTTTGTTCAGCACCAAATGCTCTAAAGAAGCGCTCTATAGGTTCTATAATGCTTCCCTCAAAATTGAACGCTTTGGTAACTGTGGCCGAATGCAGAATGGCTGTCCAAAGCAATAAACTCATAGCACCGGTTGTTTTGGCAGTAGGTTTTGCAGCACCAGCAAGAAAATACGCACTTTGCTGGTCCCAAGCGAGTAGGATGGAGGCGATAACTTTTCCATCGGCATCCACGGCATGAAATACTTGCCCAGAATTTTTCTCCTGAAGATGCCGAAATATGCGAGTAAGGTACGCTTGCGTGATGGGCAGTTTCTCTGCTTTGGCCGCATAGTCTTTTTCCAACAACTGAAATAGCGTTGCAATTTCTTCCGCGGGAGCAATGGTTAGCAGAGACTCCGCTTTTTTTATCTCTCGCTTCACGTTATTCTGCAAGCCCGCATAAATAGAATCCAAGCTACTGAGGTCAGGAAGGATGTAGGTGTAGCGCGTGGTTTGTTCAAATCCTTTCCATTGAAACGGCAGCCAGTTCGACACCGTGGGGTAGAAGTATTGAATGAACCTATCTGTTTCGGGGAGTTGTTCTATCAATCCATCCATCATCTTCTTCTCGAACGAAAGACGCGTGGCGTGTTTTTGCCCTTCGGGATAGTGCAACCACGGCCCCATGTAGGGCGTTAGCGGAGGCATGGTAATCAATTGAAACCCTACTTTCCGCTTTTTGAAATACGGCAGAAATGCTTGCACATCATTTTCTTTTCCAATCAGCGCCACATCCCAATGGTTTTGGTCGGTGATGCACTCCATCCAATCGGAACGGAGAAATAGGGGAATGTCGTGCCGAGAGGCGCACCATTTTCTAAAAATCTCCTTGTTGGTCATTCGCGCGGTGAATTTCGCTAGTTACGAACGCGAAAAAACCTCTTGCAACACCTTTATTTCGTCTGCTTTGGCGGTGTATCCCATTTTTTGGTAGGATAGCATGAGGTTGTTGGTCATGCGATAAATCATTTCCAAGGGCGATGCTGGCCGAAGGATGCGTGGTTCTGGTTCTACATTCATTTTTTTGAGAAACCGGAGTACTTCGCCTTTTCCAAACACGGCACCTCGGTTGAACGGGTTGATGTAGAACTGCATTTCCATCGGGTCGGGTTGATGCAGGTCTTGATAGCCCAAGGAGAAATGTTCGGGTAGATTGATGCCAACAACAGGAATATCGAGTTGCTGGGCAAGTATTATATATAGAATGCTTAAGGACAGAGGATTGCCTCGTTTGGTTTCCAGCACCATGTTGAAAAACGAGTTTTGGGGTGCGGTGTAATGCTGTGTGTTTCCCGAAAACCCGTGTACTTCAAAAATTATGTGATTCATTACCCTAACCTTCTCCATGGCGGTGAGATGGTCGCTTAGTTCTAACCAAATATCTGTGCGAATGCGGGCCAGTTGCTCCCGGATGGGGTCGGGGTTGAGGTCGGGATATTGGTAGCGTGCCATAAGAATGGCGCCTTCGAGCAAGTCGGTAGCGCCACTATCTATCCATGCTTTTAGCGCAGCACGACATTCATCAAACTGAATTTGGTGAATAATATCCTCGATTCGGGTTTGTATGATGCCATCCATATTGCGTTCCCAATGGGCTTCTAGAACGGGAATGGCTTGTGGGCCGTAGGATAGGAGCCTATCTGCTACATTAGAAAATACGATCTGGTCTGGATCGTCAAGCAATTCACACAGGGCATTCAGTTCACTGTAGGTCATCGCTATCAATTTGCGATGCAATTTAGACTCTTGAAAAAGGCTAATTCATTGATTTTCTATTGGTTTTCAGCACTGTGGTGTTAATTGCTTCAATAGTATTCCAATGTCAGATTTTAGTATTCAGAAGTACCTAAACAGATTTCAGTATGTAGATGTCGGATTTTAAAATAGCGTTGCTAGACTTCGGATGCAGAATTGGGATTGGAAGAAGGGGTTGCGAAAAAATAGTGTGCAGGAAATCTGCATGAAGCGGGGTTTGTCAGCACAAAAGCGGGGGTTGCGTGCACACGAGTGGGGGTTGCGTGCAGATGAGCGGGGTTTTCGCGCACACGAGCGGGGTTTGCGTGCAATTAAGACTCTAATGTTTGTGCTTTTTTGCCTGATGCGTACGATAAAGCATCTGATTTATTGTTGTAAAAGCCACTTGAACACCATTGTGATGCGCTATTTTTTACTGATAAAGCTGGTGCGCGTGGGCAGCAAGCAGTAGTTGCGGGTGTATCTATTGCTGCAAGGATTTATGGGCGATTAGTCGCACGGTTTGATGAAATTGCTTTCGGTCAAGGTGGAGTTTACTACGCTGATGTGGCTCTATTTTTATTTGAATGCTTTCCGATTAGCAAATGAGCAGCAATCGTGGTTGTCCGGTTAGTTCAAGTGGGGCACGGTGCACGCAAGGAAGCACGGTGCTTGTGGGATGATCAACTGCCAACCGCCAAAGGTTGCCCACCCCTAAGCTGATTGGGGCTGCTTGAGGCTTGGCCTGATAGTGAAGGTCGAAGAAATGTTCACTTAAAAAGGATTCAAACCCTTGCTCTGCACCTGTGTAAAGTTTTCGAAGTTCCTTGCGTATTTCAGGGACAAGCACTTTTTGTTCGGCTAGTGCATTGGGTAGTATTTCGCTGGGAGCGCCATAGTAGGTGCACAAATAGGTAGCGGTAGGTATTGGCGAGCGATCTACATGAAAGGAATATACATCGGTGGGGAAAAATGGGTAGACATCATCCCGCTC
>Ga0247843_1006764_pt1 | contig 14697 bp, 14 predicted proteins | sample LaCruzMarch2017__FD_192420 | JGI IMG/M metagenome (GOLD analysis project Ga0247843, IMG submission 192420) | Freshwater microbial communities from meromictic Lake La Cruz, Castile-La Mancha, Spain - LaCruzMarch2017_8m | ecosystem: Environmental > Aquatic > Freshwater > Lake | place: Spain...
GATGAATCCGCCCTGATCTGAGACCAAACAAGCCAAACATCCCGTTGACAAGGCAGGCCGACACACCGTATCAAGTTCGCCTTTTCTAGGAACCGATTATGCCGAATACGAAGTCAGCCGAGAAACGCGTCCGCAGCAACGCCCGCAAGGCCGCTCGCAATCAGTCCGTCAAGTCGAGCGTGAAGACCTTCGAGAAGAAGTTTTTGGATCTCGCGACTGCTGGCAAGCTGGACGAGGCCAAGGCGGCTCTTTCTGTGGCGACCTCTGCTTACGCCCGCGCCGCCAAGGGTGGTGTGCTCAAGCGCGAGACCGCCAACCGCAAGGCTTCCCGTCTGCAGTTGCAGCTCAATCGGGTGACCGCAGCCAAGGCTGCCGCCCCGAAGGCCTGATCCGCACTTCAGCGCAAGGTTGGTTTCTCCCGAACCATCCCAACACTGAAAACACTCCGCGAACCGGAGGTACCGGAAGACCCAACTGCGGAGTGATCAGTCCACAGGGCGCTCTCCGTGGATGATCAACAAAAACGGCACCCACTGGATGCCGTTTTTGTTTTTCGTTTTTGTTTTCAGATCCAGCCACCCAAGGTTCCTCTCCTCAGGTAAGCCACCGCACAAAGCCCTCAGACGCCGCCTTCTCAGGCCTTACGGATACAGGCGTAGGCGTTGTGATTGTGGATGCTCTCCTGATTCTCAGCCTCCACCTGATACCAAAGGATGTCCGGATGCTCATTGAGCCTCAGGGCCACATTGCGCACCAGGTCTTCCACGAAAACAGGGTTCTCGTAGGCCCGCTCGGTCACCGCTTTTTCATCGACCCGCTTGAGCAGCGAATACATCTCGCTGGAACCACAGGATTCGATCCAGCGGATCAAGTCTTCAATCCAGATGAGTTTGCTGGAACGAATTTGAACAGTGACCTCACCCCGTTGATTGTGGGCCCCGTATTGGCTGATGGCCTTCGAACAGGGGCACAGCGTGGTGACATTGGCTTTGACGGTGAGGACGAAATCCAATTTTTCCCCTTCCAAGGCGGCATCGAAACCCACCTCGTAGTCCATCACGCCTTCCTTGCCCGAAACGGGTGCCTTCTTGGTCATGAAGAACGGAAAGCGCATCTCCAGATGGGCCGCATGGGCATGGAGACGGGTTTGCATCGCCTTCAGAATATCCGGGATATTCTCCACATGAATGACGGAACCATGCGAGTTGAGAACCTCGACAAACCGGCTCATGTGGGTTCCCTTGAATTCCTCAGGCAGGTCCACGAAGAGGCCGATGGTGGCGACAGTGTTTTGCAACTCATGGGCCTTGTCGCGGATTTGAACCGGAAAGCGCAGGTTGCGGACCCCCACTTTGTCGATGCGCAGTTGCCGGTGATCGCGCTCGTTCTGTTGGTCAGCCATAGGAGCCGGCTTCGGATGGGCTGAACCTTCCGTTGAAACCGGGGCGACGTCTGTTGAGGAGTGTTCTTGTGTCAACACCGGTGATACTATCATCACGAAATGATCGTGCAAAAAAAGATTCCGGTGACATGAAGCGAATATTGCAATGTATGAATTCGTATCGACTGTTCCTGGTACACCTATTCGGGGCTTTGCTGCTGAGCGCCGAAACCCCGCGTTTCAAGGTTGCCACCTACAACGTGGAAAATTACCTCGTGGAGGGCTCCGGCACCCGGGATCCCAAACCCGAGGCCGCCCGCCGCAAGGTCACTGAAACCCTCACCAACATCCGGCCCGATGTGTTGGCACTCCAAGAGATCGGGCCCACCAACGCCCTCCTGGAACTCCAATCGCGCCTCCGTCAGGCCGGGCTGGACCTTCCGCATTGGGAACACGTCTCCGGCTACGACACCAACATCTTCGTGGCGGTCTTGAGTCGCTTTCCCATCGTCGCTCGCCGCCCCCATTCCCAGGAAGACTTTCTTCTGGAAGGCCGCCGATTCAAAACCAGTCGTGGGTTCTTGGAGGTGGATCTGGAAGTCAGTCCGTCTTATCGATTCACCCTGTTCACCGCGCACCTGAAGTCCAAGCGTACCATTGGTTCCGCTGACCAGGCCGAGATGCGCGAGCAGGAAGCGCGGACCCTGCGTCGCCTGGTGGAGAACCGCCTGGCCGCAGAACCCAAGGCCAATGTGCTGATCTGCGGCGACTTCAACGACACCAAGGACAGCCCTGCCCTCAAGGCGCTATTGGGCCGATCGGGCAATCGATCGCTGGTGGACACCCGTCCGGTGGAGCGCAATGGCGATCAGGCAGCCTCTGAGAATCCACGCTGGGATCCGCGCCATGTGAGTTGGACCCATTTCTACGGGAAAGAAGACACGTACAGCCGCATCGACTACATCCTGCTCAGCACCGGAATGGCCCGTGAATGGCGTCGTGAGGGGAGTTTCTTACCCACGTTGCCCGACTGGGGTGTGGCTTCCGACCACCGTCCAGTCGTGTGCGAATTCGAAGCCACGGAGCGCTGAAAGCCATTCACAGCGAGCACCGTCGGCCGAACACCCACTACGGCTTGGGCAGCAGGGAATCCCGACTCACCGTCAACGCCTCGATGACGGATTCCTTCAATCCGACACCTGCGTCCTGATCCAGATGATGGAACAGGGCCAAGCGCATTCTGGGATCCCAGAAGCGCTTGATGTGACCGCTAATTCCGGAAAGACGGGCCGCTCGGTCCGGTTCAGCGTCGAAGAACGTGGCGATGTCATTGGCCATCTTGACGAGTTTCTTCGGGTCCATGGATTCGAAAGGATGGAGGAAAGGGTTTGGGAGGAACGGACTCGATCGGCCCCGGCCCGGGTCATTGCGGCATCAATGCGGCCTGTGCATCGGTGAACCGTTGGAAATCCTTCTGCCAATCCGAGGGTTTCGTGGTGGGCGTCACTTCAACGGCCGTGACCTTGTATTCCGGGCAATTGGTGGCCCAGTCCGAGTTGTCGGTGGTCACCACGTTGGCCCCGGAGTCCGGGTGGTGGAACGTGGTGTAGACAATCCCCGGCTGCATCCGCTCGGTGATTTTCGCACGCAGGGCGGTTTCTCCGGCCCGGCTCCGGATGGACACCCAGTCGCCATCCCGGATGCCGCGATTCTCGGCGTCATGAGGATGCAGTTCGAGCCGGTCGGCGTCATGCCATGCACCGTTCTGAGTGCGCCGCGTCTGGGCGCCGACGTTGTATTGGCTCAGGATACGGCCAGTGGTGAGGATGAGCGGGAACTTGCGGGAAGTCCTCTCCGGAGTGGGGACATACTCCGTGACGACGAAACGCCCCTTGCCCCGGACGAAGGCATCCACATGCATGACCGGCGTGCCTTCCGGGGCCTGGGCATTGCACGGCCACTGGATGCTGCCCAGACGTTCCAACCGTTCGTAGCTCACGCCGGTGAAGGTGGGGGTCAATGCGGCGATCTCGTCCATGATCTGGGACGGATGCTCATAATGCATGGGATAGCCCAGGGCCTTGGCCAACTCGACGGTGACCTGCCAATCGGCGTAGCCGGCGAGCGGCGGCATCACCTTCCGCACGCGCGAAATGCGGCGTTCGGCATTGGTGAAAGTGCCATCCTTCTCGAGGAACGAGGAGCCGGGCAGCAAGACATGGGCGAACTTGGCGGTTTCGTTCAGGAAGATGTCCTGAACGACCAGACATTCCATCGCGCTGAGAGCCCGCGTGACGTGTTGGGTGTCCGGATCGGACTGGGCGATGTCTTCGCCCTGCACGTAGAGGCCCTTGAAGGAACCGTCGATGGCGGCATCGAACATGTTGGGAATGCGCAACCCGGGTTCGGAGTCGATGGGCACACCCCAGGTGGTGCTGAACAATTCGCGGACCGCGGGATCGGACACATGACGATAGCCCGGCAACTCGTGGGGAAATGAACCCATGTCACAACTCCCCTGCACGTTGTTCTGGCCGCGCAACGGATTCACACCCACACCGGGACGGCCGACATTGCCCGTGAGCATGGCGAGATTGGCGATGGCCATCACGGTGGTGGAACCCTGGCTGTGCTCGGTCACACCCAAACCATAGTAAATGGCAGCATTGCCTCCGGTGGCATAGAGACGGGCGGCGCCGCGCACCTGATCGGCGGGCACGCCCGTGGCCTCTTGAAGGGCTTCCGGAGAATTCTTGGGCTCCAGAATGAATTGCTTCCACTTTTCGAACTCGGGCAGGTCGCACCGTTGCCGGATGTATTCCTCCCGTGCCAGGCCTTCCTCCACAATGACATGCGCCATGGCGTTGAGGATGGCGGCGTTGGTTCCGGGACGGAGGGCCAGATGGAACTCGGCTTCGATATGCGGTTGGCGAACGAGGTCGATCCGGCGCGGATCGATGACGATCAAGCGAGCCCCTTCACGCAAACGCCGTTTCATGCGCGAAGCAAACACAGGGTGGGCATCCGTCGGATTGGCTCCCATGACCATCACCACATCGGCGGCATCGACGGAATCGAAGTTCTGAGTGCCGGCCGATTCACCGAGGGTGGCCTTCAGGCCGTAGCCCGTGGGCGAATGGCAGACGCGGGCGCAGGTATCGACGTTGTTGTTGCCGAAGGCCGCGCGGACGAGTTTCTGGACCAGATACGTCTCCTCATTCGAGCAGCGCGACGAGGTGATGCCACCGATCGAGCCTCGGCCATGTTTTTCCTGAATGCGCCGGAATTCGCTCGCCGCGTGGGCAAGAGCCTCCTCCCACGACACCACGCGCCAGGGGTCGGTGATCTTGGCGCGGATCATGGGGTGCTTGAGACGATCCGGGTGGGTGGCATAACCCCAGGCAAAGCGGCCTTTGACGCAGGAATGCCCGTGGTTGGCCTGCCCGTTTTTGTTGGGAACCATGCGCACCACCTGATTGCCCTTCATTTCCGCGCGGAATGAGCAACCGACGCCACAGTAGGCGCACGTCGTCACCACCGAGTGATCGGGTTGCCCCAGGTCCGTGATGGATTTTTCCATCAAGGTCGCGGTGGGACACGCTTGGACACAGGCGCCGCACGACACGCATTCCGACTCGAGGAAATCGGTGGGACCCGGGGCGATCTTGGACTGGAAGCCCCGCCCATCGACTGTGAGTGCGAAGGTGCCTTGGACCTCTTCACACGCACGCACGCAACGGGAACAGACGATGCACTTGGTCGGATCGAAACTGAAATAGGGGTTTGACGTATCCTTGGTGCCGACGAGGTGGTTCTCGCCTTCGGTGCCGTAGCGCACCTCGCGCAGACCCACGACGCCGGCCATGTCCTGAAGCTCGCAATTCCCGTTGGCCGGACAGGTCAGGCAATCCAGCGGATGGTCGCTGATGTACAACTCCATCGTGTTGCGCCGCAACTTGGCTAGTTTGTCGCTCTGCGTGGTGACCCTCATGCCGGCTTCCACCGGTGTGGTGCAAGAAGCCGGGAATCCGCGGCGGCCTTCGATCTCTACCAGGCAAAGCCGACAGGAACCGAACGCCTCCAAGTGATCGGTGGCGCACAGTTTCGGGACGCGCACTCCTGCGTCAAAGGCGGCGCGCATCACCGAAGTCCCGGCAGGCACCGTCACGGACATGCCATCGATTTGCAGCGTGACGAGTTGGCTCGACACCCGGGCGGGTGTGCCTGCGTCCGGTTCTTTGGTCGAATACATGGGAGCAGGTTTTTCTGGTCAATGACGGCGAATAGTTCTGGAAGCGCGTCCGCCCGGGGCTAGGGCTGGCGGGCGTTGGAAATCCTCCGGGAAATGGGTCAGCGCGCTGAGCACCGGCGACGGGGTGAGACCGCCCATGGCACACAGGGAAGCGCTGGACAGCGTGTCGCAGAGATCCCGCAGCAACGTGAGATTTTCAGTCCGCTGCCGGCCTTGGATCACTCGGTCAATCACTTCCACGCCGCGAGTGCTTCCGATGCGGCATGGAGTGCATTTCCCGCAAGATTCGATGGCGCAAAACTCCATGGCATAGCGGGCCATCCTGGCCATGTCGACCGTGTCGTCAAAGACGACGATGCCGCCGTGCCCGACCATGCCACCTGAGGCGGAAAAGGCCTCGTAATCCAGCGAGGTATCGAACTTCGACTCGGGCAGATAAGCTCCCAGAGGACCACCCACCTGAACCGCACGGATGGGCCGCCCGGAGGCGGAACCTCCGCCGAAATCATAGAGCATCTCGCGCAAAGTGACGCCGAAGGACTTCTCGACCAATCCGCCCCGTTTGATGTTGCCCGCCAGTTGGAAAGGGAGCGTGCCCCGGGATCGACCCGCACCGAAACCGGCGTAAAAGGCACCTCCTTTGTCCACAATCACTGGCACGGCAGCCAAGGTCATGACGTTGTGGATGAGCGTGGGCCGCCCCCACAGGCCGGACAGTGCAGGGATCGGAGGCTTCGGGCGCACCATGCCACGCTTGCCCTCGAGGCTCTCCAGCATGGCGGTTTCCTCGCCGCAAATGTAGGCCCCCGCCCCGAGGCGGACGTGCAACTCGAAGCGCCGGCCACTGCCCAGAATGTTCGACCCCAGATACCCCGCGTCTTGGGCCTTCTGGATGGCGGCGAGCAAAATCACCCAGGCGTGCGGATACTCGGACCGCAAGTAGATGTAGCCTTCGGTGGCACCCACGGCGAGTCCGGCAATGACCATGCCTTCGATGAGGACGAAGGGGTCTCCCTCAAGGATCATCCGGTCGGAGAAGGTGCCCGAATCGCCCTCGTCGGCGTTGCAGACGATGTACTTCTGCTCGGCCCGGGCATTCATGACGGTCTTCCACTTGATGCCTGCCGGGAAGGCCGCCCCGCCTCGCCCACGCAGGCCGGATTTCGTGATCTCCTCGACCAAGTCCGCCGGCGGGGCCTGCAACGCAACCCGCAACCCTCGTCCCCCGCCATGGGCCTCGTAGTCGGGGATGCTGAGGGGATCGGTGATGCCGACGCGGCTGAAGGTGAGGCGTTCTTGCTGGGCCAGATAGGGGATCGATTCTGGGTGCCCTATTCGCAAACGATGGGGTCCTCCATCGAGAAATCGGGCGTCGAACAAAGACGGGACATCCTGCGCTTCCACCGGCCCATATCCGATGCGTCCCTCGCTGGTGACGACTTCAACGAACGGTTCAAGCCAGAAGAGTCCGCGCGAACCATTGCGGATCACGCGAATGGGAATCCCCCGCTCCGCGGCCATTTTGGAGATGGCCTGCGCCGTGGCGTTGGCGCCGATGCCGATCGCGGCCGAATCGTTGGGGACGTAGACGGTGACGCTCATGGGTTTCCTCCTGCATTGGCGCGCCATTGCTGAACCCACTGGTCAAGCTTCCCTGCGGTCACGCGGCCCCGGACTTCACCATCGACCATCACGGAAGGAGCACAGGCACAATTTCCCATACAATAGACTGGCTCCAAGGTGACGGAGCCGTCGGTGGCCGTTTCATGGAAAGTCAGGCCGTGCCGTTTTTGCAGGTGGGTTTCCAGCGCGTCACAACCCATGGCTTGGCAGGCCTCGGCACGGCACAACCGCAAGATGTGGCGGCCAGGAGGCACCGTGCGGAAATCGTGATAAAAGCTGAGCACGCCATGAACCTCCGCCTGCGACAGGTTCAGTGCTTCGGCCAACCGGGGCACCGCAGCGCCGGGGACATGACCGAGCACATCTTGGATGCCGTGCAGCATGGGGAGCAGGGCTCCGGGCAAGGACCGCATGGCCACGATCACCGAGTCGATCGTGGCCAAGGGATCCGGAGTCCCGGGCACTGTGGGCGATGTGTTGGCTTGAAGCCGTGAATCCATCTGGAGGGGTCCTGTTGGCAAATCGTCGCCTTACAGGGCCTCGGGTTCAAGGTCTGAGGTTTGAGCAAAATCGCTGACGAAGCCTAATTCACCCCCATCCGGATGGAATGTGTTCGCCGTTCCCAAGTCACTTTTGCGAATTTGCGGACATGCTTCACCTTGGGATGCAGCAGCGAGGGTGTCATGAATCCTCGGTCAGCCTCATCCCGACAAGATGCCCCGCTTGCTACACGCCACTGCTCTCGAGATGTGGATAGCCTGATCGAGCAAACCCTCTCAATTTGAGACCAAATCACGATCCGCTGATTATCAGGGGCATTTTTCTATGCGGCGGGTTGAAGAATGATTTGTCCCGGCACCCATGCCGTCCCACTCAGCCCATAACCGCCCGATGGACCTCCCGGACGGATAAGACTAACGCCATCAACTCGTCTTTCAGCTGGAGGCGTCGACGCTTCAACTGCTCCGTCCGTGCGTCCGTAGCTGGCTCCAACTCGGTTTCAATCCGAACAATTTCTTCGTCCACTGTTTGGTATTGCTCGAGGAGGTGCTTGAAGTGGGCATTGCTCAACTTCAGCGCATGGATGGTTCCCTTGTACTCGGGAAAATCGACAACGAGGGGATGATTGAGGGCGGAGTGCATAATGGTTTGGTGTTTCGTGCCCGGACTGGTTTTTTCTTGGATCCTGCGGCCATTATCACTGGGAAATCTGCCGACAGGATTTGCTGCACAGAAACTCCTTCAATTCGATTTCCAGGGCTCACCCCGGCTTGTCAGGAGGCCGACAAAACTTGCCCAGCGCACCCACCCATGCCGTCGACACCCGGCGGTGGCCACTCACTTGCCGAGGCAGAACTGGCTGAAGATGGAGTCCAACAAATCATCGACGGAGGTCTTGCCCACCACCGCACCCAAGGCCGTCAACGCCACCCGCAGCTCGAAGGCCACCAACTCCAGGGTCTGTTGGTTCTCCAGCCCGGAACAGGTCTGGAGCACCGCCTCCCGAGCCCGCTCCAGCGCGCGCTGATGGCGGACTCCAATGGCCACACCATCGTCTCCGCTGCCTCCGATGCTCCCCGAGATCAGTCGTTCTTCGATGGCCCGTTCCAAGTCGTCCAAGCCGACTCCGGTTCGGCAACTCACCGGCACCGAGCCCGGATGAACCTGTGCCCCAGGCAAATCGCACTTGTTGGAAACGCAAATCCGTACTTTGCCGGCCCACGCCTCCACCAGCGCATCCTCCTCGATGGACCACGGCACCGCGGCATCCACGATGTGCAAGATCAACTCCGCCTCCGCAGCCGCCTCGCGGCTCCGCCGGATTCCTTCCCGTTCCACCGCATCCTCGGATTCCCGAAGGCCGGCCGTATCTACCAGGACCAGCGGAATGCCCCGAACCTGGGCCACTTCCTCCAAGGTGTCCCGGGTGGTTCCCGCCACCGGAGAGACAATCGCTCGCTCGTGTCCCAACAGGCGATTGAGCAACGAAGACTTGCCCGCATTGGGTCGCCCCACCAAGGCAGTGCGAACCCCTTGGCGCAAGAAACGGCCCTCGCGCGCGGTGCGCAACAACGCGTCGATTCCATCCAGTGACGACACGAGCTTCGTCGTCAGCACGGCGGTGGTGTCCGGGGAAATGTCCTCATCCGGAAAATCGATGTGGGCCTCGATGTGCGCGAGAACGCCCATCAGGGAATCGCGCAGGCCTTCGATGCGGCGCGACAACGCTCCGGCCAACTGAGCATGCGCGGTGCCCAAGGCGCGGTCGGTCTGGGCGTGGATCAGGTCGGCGACGGCCTCGGCCTGAGCGAGGTCCATGCGACCATTGAGGAATGCACGGGCGGTGAACTCGCCGGGTTCCGCCGGTCGGGCGCCCGCGGCCAGCAAAGTCTCCAAGACCCGACGGGTCAGAAGAATGCCGCCATGGCAGGCGACCTCCACCGTGTCCTCGCCTGTGAAAGATTTGGCGCCCCGGAAGACCGTGATCACAACCTCATCCACGCGAAGTCCATGACGGTGAACTTCACCGAGTACGGCCATCCGCGGCATGAACGAGGAAGGCAATCGTCCGCCGGCCGACCGCAGGCATCGATCGGCCACGTTGAGGGCCTCCCTTCCCGAGAGGCGCAAAACGGCCAGACCTCCGGTGCCTGGAGGTGTCGCCACCGCTGCGATGGTGTCGGCAGGATTCACAACAGCGCCTCGACCTCAAACGTGACCACAATTGCCTTGGGCATTCTCTGCATCGCGCCCCTGAAGCCAGAAGCGGGCCTTCTCGTAGCTGCGCTTGTGGAGGTAATGCAACAAGTCCGGCGAGGTTCCCGGAGGCAGCGCGTGGGTGAGTTCACTCACGCGTTGCACGAGGGGCAGAACACTTTCCCGTTGGCCCGTCGTTGCCCCGGTGGCCGCATTCTCCAGGCGAATCAACGCCTCCAAGATCTCTGATTCCAATGCCGTCATGTGCCGCACAAAGTGCTGCCAAGCAGTCCCCGGGGTCAAATCACGACCGTCACGGATCTTCCCTACCCTCACGGTGACGGGATCCAGGGCTACGGGATCGCCCGGCGATGGATTGGCCGGGGGGAAATTGTTTCAAAGTGCCCGTTGGGCCGTCGAGAGCGGGGGAGCGGATCAGGGACCGTCCGGAGAACTCTACGGGCTGAGGATCGCCTGATACACCGTCAGAGCTGCGGCACCGGGTTCGTCCGGCTTGGGCACCGGGAACCACATCAGGCCTGCAAAGGGACTCCTGCGCTCGACGGTCGTCCAGCTCTTCAGGTCGTGGGAGACCCGAAATACCGCCTGGGTCTCCAGACTCCAGGGACCGCTGACTCGCACACGGTCGCCCGAGGCGCGCTGCACCCACTCAATGAGCACTGGCGGAGGCGTGTCTCGGACTCTCAAGCAAACTTCATCCTCGGAAGGCACCACTTGCCAGTGCAACCCGGCACCCAGCGGGGGCAGTACGAGCCGTTCGAACCAACCGTTCAGGCTGTCGGCCTGTACCAGCTTCAACACCGCACCTCGGGAAAGCTGGACTCCATCAGCCAGGACGACCTCCAAGGTACCCCGCAAGTTCAATGGACCCGTCACCTGCAAGGCCGCCCCGGACGCGACAGACGTTTCGCGAACCTTCACTTGAAGAGTGCCCGCGGAGGTCTGAGTCCATTCTCCGCGAACTCGCCCTGGTTGCTCCTGATCGACCACCGCAAGAGCCCCATTGGTGAGGTGTCCCGACAAAATGCCCGCCGCGATCACAGTCCCGCCCTCGATGCTCAACCCCTGAGAGAATACCAATTCTCCGCCTTCGACCTGGAGGGTACCACCGGTCTGGACCAAGGGCGCGGTGACCAGGAGCCGTCCACCGAACGGCAGGCGGATCTTGCCCCGATGGGTGAGTGCTTTCCCAGAGGTAGACCATCGGGCGGACCCTTGGATGTCCAGCAACCCCTCTACGGCCAATCCTCCACGGATCTCGGACAAGCCGGCCCCGGGCTTCACCCGCAACACGCCCCGCGGCGCCAGCGTCATTCCTGAATCGGGCAATTGCAGCAAAGCTCCAGGGCTTCCGGAAGCGGCCACCAACTCAATCACCCCCTCGATGGGTGTGACCGTGTTCAGAAGCAGGCTGCCGGGACCAAAGGTTTCGTCTGAGGCCACGGCAACGGACAAATCGCTCGGAAAACGGCCTTCGAGAGTCGATCCCTGGGCCGCAAACCGCAGAGCCAATTCCTGCGTCGTTTCCGATGCAACCTCCGCCGAGGCAGCGACCAACAAGGGCCGGGCCAACACTCGGCCTCCCTCGTAGATGAAACGGCTTTGATTGTAGAATTCAAAACGGCTCGAAGGTCCGGCCACACGGATCTCTCCGGAAACCTGCCGGAAACGAGCCCCCTTGCCGGTGATTCCCAGCCCCATGTAGGTGGCAGCCTCGATGACACCCCGGTTGACCCACTCGGACCCGTCCCGACTGAAGAGGAGCACCGACTTGAGGGTAACCAACCCCTCATTCACCAGATCGCCGTTGATGAACCGGGAACCACCCGGGCCGTATTGCACGAGAATCTCCCCGGTGGTGCCCACGTCAATTCGCCCTGAACTGAGATTGATGCCCACCGACTGGGGCTCGTCCGGGGCTTCGATTCGAAGCCGTCCATCAACCCGAAAACCGGCCGTGGGCTCATTGCCGTCATAGCCCTGAATCCACCGGAACCCCCCTTCCGGGATGTCATCGATCGCGTGAACCGTTCCACACACACTGCCAAAGATCAGCGCGCAGAGGAATACGATAGCCCGTGTCTGGTCAAAAGCTCCGCTCGGATGGAAAAGTCGCCCCATAGCAGGCAAATTGGGTTTCATTTACGATAAAAATTATAAAATCCAAGCCGTCTATTGATAGAAACCAACACGTTCAGGCAGTCAACGCACCAATCGGGATCCAGATCTTGGATATTAATATATTTTTGACAGTTATTACCCTTCCTTGGTGGGTCGAAGGCCTTTTTTGAAAGCCGAATGGCTCGGAAAACCCGGACTTCGGGCGCTATTTCTGCCAGAAGTCCACCACTTCCTTTCGGAAGAAACTGCGTTCCACTGAAATCCCACTGGAATCAGTACCGATCTCGGTTGGGATTCCAGATCACATCGCTCAGGAACTTCTCCTCACGCCCTGAAGTGGAATTCATCAGATAATCGCGGCGGAAGAATTGGGCATGCCCGTCGAGGAAGGTCAGATTGGCCCCGCCACGATTCCCCAACCCATGCCGCAGCGCCAATCGCTCGCTGCGGGCCGCCGGAAACACCCCGTTCCGTGTCGGATCCGGAGTGCAAGTCTCCAGCGTCGGACTGAAAGCCTGATCCAATAGCGACACGGTCGCCGCCGGGTTGGGCACCGCGCTGAGCGGGGGCATCATCGGATACTCGTAACTGTTGCCCTGGACTCCATTGCGAATGGAGGACTGAAGCTTCAGATCGATGTTCATGCCATAACTGAAGAGTCCGAAGGCCCCCCCTTTCATGAAGTTGTCGCCACTGGCCGCCCGGGCCCCGGCGCAGTGGAAAAATCCGCCCTGCTTGCCGGGAAACGGCCACATCTGCCGCGGATCAGTCGCACTGGCGTTGGTGGAGAACCTGGCCAACGACTGCTGTCCGAGGAAGGGCGGCAGGGCGTTGAACCAAGCCAAGGGATCTCGCGGACTGCCGGGTCCCTCCACCGCGCCGGTGTCGACGCCGTATTGGCCACCGCCATCGGTCCCATCGCGCGGGATGGCATCGCGCTCATCGGTGGCGTAAAGCTGCATTCCCAACCCCCACTGCCGCAGGTGATTGAGACACTGCACCGAAACGGCCTTCGACCGGGCCGTTGCCAGACCCGGCAGGAGCAACCCCGCCAGAATCGCGATGATGGCGATCACTACCAGCAATTCCACCAGAGTGAAGGCCCGCGACGGCTGAGAGCATGAACGGATCTGGTGCATCAGCGAGTGAAAATCACTGTAGAGGAATCCATCACTCTGACTGAGTCCGCAGGGGATTGAACCACCTGCTTTGGAACGAGGGGGAGTTGTTTTCAATCGTTTCAATTAAAAAAATTATTTATTCACATCATTTTGTACAGACAATTAATCTTTTGATTCGTTTCCAGGTTCAATCCGATTTATTCATATGACTTCTTCGTCCTAATCATAGGTGACCCAAGCTTGGGTATCACTTCATGAAGCCACCGTCCATGGGGCTCCCTCTGACCATCGTCAACCTATCTCACAAAGATTAGCTTTTTTTATTTTTCCCCGGATTTGGCAACACCAAAAGCCCTATCCGCCCCCCGTGGAGCCTGTCCCTGGAATCCCCATCCCGACCCCGCTCCCTCGTGATCGAGTCCCATCGGCCGTGTCGGTCCAGAAAACCGGAGACCGAGCAAAATTATTGGGAAGCGCCCGACTCCCGCGCCGCCGGTAGACAAAAGATTCACTGAGATCCGTCGTGGTGTTGGAATTGCCCCCACCGTGAACCGCGATCCTTCAGCACTGGAAGACCTCTGCCGCGAGCATACGCCGGCGCTGTTCCCCTTCCTGCTGAACCTTACGCGCAACGAGGCCGACACCCGGGACCTGCTCCAGGAACTGTTCGTCTCGCTGGCCCGGCACCCCGAACGGCTGGACGGGGTTCGTGAGCCACGGGCGTTCCTGTTCCGGTCGGCCCACAATCTGGCTTTGGACCACCTGCGCAGCCGCGCCTCCCGACTCCGGGCGCACGAGGCGGCCGGTCAGGCCCGCGCCGATCTCTTCAACCGGCCCGCCAACCCCGACGACGCTGCCCACGCCGAGGCGTTGAGCGCCGCCCTCGGCGAACTGCCCGCCGATCAACGCGCCGTGGTGCACCTGAAACTGTGGGAAGGCATGACCTTCGAGTCCATCGGACGGACCCTGGAGATCTCGCCCAACACGGCGGCCAGTCGCTACCGCTATGGCCTTGAGAAACTCCGGTCACTCCTGCGCTCGCTCTACAACCAGCTTCACTGATCCACCGTCCCCGATCCCTCCCCTCCATGAACGATGAGTTTGAACAACGACTGAGCCGACACGCTTTGCGGTCGGCGCCCCCGGAAGTCATCGACGACCTTGCCCGGGCCATCCGGACCCATCAGGCCCGCCCGGAGCCGCGTCTCCATCGCGCCTCGGCCGGTGACGGCGACAGCGCGCCAGTCTGGAGGACCTTGGGACTATTGTGGGCCGGTGCCTTGGCGATGCTGACGTTGAGCCGCAGCGAGATCGACCCGTTGGCCCGTTCAACGCCTCGCTTGGCACCGGAGCAAGCGGCCGTGGTCCGGGCCGAGCGGATGGCCCTGTGGGAGCTGGCCCACGTGAGGGAATCGCTCGACGAGCCCGCGTCGACGCAGACACCGCCGCGGCGTTTCCTCGAACCCGCCGATCGATCCCGA
>Ga0247843_1006765_pt1 | contig 14695 bp, 14 predicted proteins | sample LaCruzMarch2017__FD_192420 | JGI IMG/M metagenome (GOLD analysis project Ga0247843, IMG submission 192420) | Freshwater microbial communities from meromictic Lake La Cruz, Castile-La Mancha, Spain - LaCruzMarch2017_8m | ecosystem: Environmental > Aquatic > Freshwater > Lake | place: Spain...
CATGTCGGACCAGCAGCAGGAATCCCAGGCCAACTCCGGTCAGCATGCTGATGACAAGGCCGCGCTTCATGATCCTCAGGATTATGCAAGCGCCGTGCCGTGAGTCCCATCGTAATCGAGATTACCGATAATTTTTCCTCAAGCAGGAGGGACAGGCTGCTCGGAAGGGACAGGCTGCTCGGGAATCTCGAGCAGCGAATTAAACCCGATCAGAAAGGTGGAGTATTATCGAGTCAAAAATCTCAATGAAAACGGGGTTCTTGGCGACCAATCTGAGGTTTCAAATTAAAACTACACCAATGCAGTTGACATAAGTGGGATTTGCCGTAATCGTCACTCCGTCATGAGCGCGCATCGAAATACAGAGAGCCCAGAGTCTGTGGATCGGGTGGACCGGATCGCCGTCGAGGAACAAGCCGAGTGGCTGGAAGCCTTGGCGCCTTGGGTGGCTTCGCTGCGGTTCGGGGTCATCCAGTTGGTGGTCCATGAGGGACGGGTTGTCCAGATGGAGCGCACCGAGAAGGTTCGCCTCGGGGGCTCCAAGGGTGGGAAAGGCGTGCTGTGAATCGAAGCAAGGGAATGAAAACCGTGAGATTGTTCGCGACGTTGGCTTTGGGAGCGCTCTTCGGAGTGACTGCGCTGGCCAAGGACATCCAACTCCTCAATGTCAGCTACGACCCCACTCGGGAGTTCTACGCCGAGTACAACGAAGCGTTCTCCAAACATTGGAACGCCAAGACCGGCGACAGCGTTCGGGTGACCCAATCGCACGGTGGATCCGGCAAGCAGGCCCGCTCGGTGATCGACGGGTTGCGCGCCGATGTGGTGACTCTGGCTCTGTCTTACGATATCGATGCCATTGCCAAGAAACCGGCGCTCTTGGCTCCGGAGTGGCAGAAGCGCCTGCCCGACAACAGCAGCCCGTACACGAGCCTCATCGTGTTCCTGGTCCGCAAGGGCAACCCCAAAGGCATCCGCGATTGGTCCGATCTAGTGCGTCCCGGAGTCGGAGTCGTTACGGCCAATCCCAAGACCGGTGGCGGTGCCCGCTGGAACTATCTGGCCGCCTACGGCTACGCCCTCAAGCAGTCGGGGGGCGATGAGGCCAAGGCCGTGGATTTTGTGAAAAAGCTCTACGCCAATGTGCCGGTGCTCGATTCCGGGGCCCGGGGTTCCACGGTCACGTTCATCGAACGTGGGGTGGGCGATGTGCTTATCACCTGGGAGAATGAAGCGCTGCTGGCACAACGTGAGTCGGCGGCCGCCGGATTGGAGCGTGTCATCCCGTCGATGAGCATTTTGGCCGAGCCTCCGGTCACCTGGGTCGATGGGGTGGTGCAACGCAAGGGCACGGCCGAGGTGGCCCAAGCCTACGTGCAGCACTTGTACAGCGACGAGGGCCAGCGCTTGGCCGCCAAGCATTTCTACCGCCCGCGCAACGCCAAGATCGCCGCCGAATTTTCCGGGCAATTCCCCAAGGTGGAGCTCTTCACCATCGAGGCCGTTTTCGGTGGATGGGCCAAGGCCCAGAAGCAGCACTTCGCCGAGGGCGGTATCTTCGACGTCATCACCCGCAAGAACTGAAGCACTATGAGCCTCATCACTGCCTCTCCCGACCGGGTATCGCCCCAATCGCCGGCCAGTTCGTCCGCCGATTCGTCCGCCAGTTCGATCTCCCCGTCGACAGTCCAATCCAGGTCCGATTCAACGTCAGCCCAAGGCCTGTCAACGGCGCCTAGTCCGACTCGCACTCGCTCCATCACCAAGGTTCTTGAGCCTCTCGAGCGCATAGCCCGGGACTCCCGGCGGTTGGTCGGGACCTCCCATGCTCAGGTGCAAATCGGCGGCCACGACCACTCCATCCCCCGCTACTTGTATGTCGGGCGGCAGGGGGGTGGCGATTTGCAGCGTATCGGCATTTTCGCCACGCTGCATGGCGATGAACCGGAGGGAGTGCTGGCTTTGGGCAAGTTCCTGCAAACCCTGGAAGAGCGGCCCGAAATCGCCGAGGGCTACGCGCTGTTCATCTATCCGCTGTGCAATCCCACCGGCTTTGAAGATGGCACTCGCCATTCCCGCGCCGGGGTGGATTTGAACCGCGAGTTCTGGAAGCAGACTTCCCATCCCGAGGTTCGCTTCCTGGAGTCCGAGATTTGGATGCAGGCCTTCCACGGTATCATTACCTTGCATAGCGACGATACCAGCCAAGGGCTCTACGGTTTTGTGAAGGGCAGCGTGTTGTCCGAACACCTGCTGCAACCCGCTCTCCTCGAGGCCGGTCGATACTTGCCGCGCAATCACGGGGCGGTGATCGATGGGTTCAATGCCCGATCCGGCATCATCCACAGTGGCTACCCGGGCATGCTTCAATCCATCCCCGGCATGGTGCGACCGCCCTTCGAAATCACGCTCGAAACCCCGCAAAACGCCCCCTTGCACCGACAAGTCGACGCCCTGGTGGCCGCGCTCCAGACCATTCTGGTCGAGAACCGCTACTTGCAGGCCATTGCCCAGAACATCTGAGCACCGATTTCCCGCCGACCCCACCCCGGGGAGGCTTCACCACGACCCTGAGACCGACCGGACTCCCGGAGGCATCATCCATGAAATCCATAGACCATGTCTCCTGCAGTCCCTCGTTCCCCGGCCTCCCTCCGTTCCCATGGGGCGGCCTTCACCCTCATTGAGCTTTTGGTGGTCATCGCGATCATCGCGATCCTCGCCGGAATGCTCCTGCCCGCGTTGGCTCGGGCCAAATCCACGGCCAAGCGGGTTCAGTGCCTGAGCAATGTTCGTCAAATCGGCATCGGCTATCTCCTGTACCTGCAAGACAATCAGGACCGATACCCCAACCATGTCACCGAACGCACGGCTCCTTCCGGGACCCCGGATACGTTCGAGGCCCGTGCACCGTATTCCTACCGCCAAGTCTTGATCCCGCTTCTGGGCGGGGCCACCAATGTGTTCCGATGCCCGAATGGTCCCAAGTGGGACGCGCCGAAGGCCGGGGCGTGGTTCACCACCGACTACGGCAACAATCACAACGAGGCCAACCTCGAGAACGCCTCCCAGCAGGCTTGGTTTTTGGCCAATCCGGATTTTGGGTTCAACGAAACGACCCCGCCCTCCTCATTTCGACAACCGTCGCAGTTCATCGTCCTGGGGGATGCTGGTCGGGCCAACGGAACGCCCTCCCGCGGCGGCATGTACCCGCAACCGTGGGCCTTTGACGATGCGTCGTCGGCTCAGCAGCAGGCGCGCATGTTGGGGCGGCATCCGGGTCAGTTGGCCAATATTACCTACGCAGATGGGCATGCCGAAGCGGTGAAGACCAACCGAACCTGGAGGTCTTACGCCGACAACGATTGGCGCAGACAGGGTGGAAACCCTTGAGGCCATGATCGATCCCAGCCACCTCGGTCAGCCAAGTCGTGTGGAGAGGTTCACGGTTTGGCCTGAAGGGTGAGTTTAATCTCCTGGATTCGCGGGGTGGCTTCGGGAGTCAGGGTGAGGAAGACCTCCAGGCTGCGAGTTTCACCGATGAGGCGGAAACGGCCGCGGAGTCGGTTGTCCGGGATCAGGGGAGACCGGTCGCGGATGGGGCCGATTTGCTCGAGGAGCGCGCGGGTTTCGCGGCGCCAGGTCTCGAGGCTGTGGTCGAGGAACACGTTCGGAGCGAGGGCGGCGTGCAAGGCTTCGGGCGTCCAATCGCGGGTCAGCAAGGTGGCCAGTTCCTCGGCCCGACGGAAGAGGGTCGGATGGCCCTCGGCCGGGCGGGTGGGAATTTTCGCCTCGTTGATGAGCAGTTCCATGGCCTTGTGGTTGACGGCGCTCATGGGCGCGTACGTGCGGTTGGCGAAGGCGATCAGGGCGATGCCGTGGTCGGGCAGGAAGCGGAATTCGCTGCCAAAGCCCGGGAGCCCGCCGGCATGACGCACCCAAATGAGGCCGCGCTGATCCTGGTTCCAACTCAAGCCGGCGCTGTAGCCCGCCACCCGGGCCACGGAATGCCCTTCGGAGTCGTGGAGATCTTGCATCACTGAAATCACTTCCCACGGGCGGTGCATTTCCCGCCGAGTGGCGCGTTTCAGTGGGCCGGTGTCGGTGCCGTCGCGCGGAGGCCAGGCATCGAGGTGGAAAGCTGCGTAGCGGGCGAAATCTTCGAGGGTGGTGATGAGTCCGCCCATGGCGCCCCAACTGCCGTCGTGCAGCATGGGTTCGGGCTTCCAACGCTCGTCTTCCCAACGGTATCCCAGCGCCAATGGATTGGCGGGATCGGCGGAAACCTTGTCCCATTCATAGACCGTGTTGGTCATGCCCAGCGGCTTGAGGATCCGACGGGTGATGTAGGCTTGATAGGGCTCTCGGGCCACGCGGGTCACGATTCGGCCCAGTAGCGCATAGCCGAGGTTGCTGTATTCCCAGCGAGTTCCCGTGGGCGAGGCGGCGGTAAGACCTCGCGCCACCAAGGCGTCGAGTTGGGCGTCGGTCTCGGCGAGCTTGCGGTCGCCCCACGGGTCGTCTTGCGGGAATCCGCCCGACATCCGGAGCAGGTGCCGCACGGTGAGGGTCGGGGAGTCTGGGGTGACGGGCTGCACGGTGCGGAACTCGGGCAAGTGCTTCGAAACCGGGTCTTCGAGGGAGAGTTTACCCGCATCCCGCAATTGCAGGACGGCCGCTGCCGTCACGCTTTTGGACATGGATGCGATCCGGAACCGCGTGGCCGGAGTAACCGGTTGATCCGGCTCGACGCGGGCCATCCCGGCGGCCCGCACATGCAGCAGTCGGCCGTCGACGACCAAGCCCCAGATATGCCCCGGGATGTGGTTGGAGGTGGCGTGCGCCTCGTAGAGGGCGTCGAGTTGCGGGATCAATGCCCGGATTCGTTCCAGTCTCGCCGAACTGCCCCAGAGGGGATCGGGCACCTGAGCCCGACCGACGAGCACTCCCAGCCATAAAACGAGTAGTAATCCGCGCATCATGCGGTGAAAGAGGGCCATCGTGAGCGCCGCCGGGGCAATGGTTTTTCGTGGCCGGCTGAATACCGGTGAGCCGAAGTCCGTTTTGACTTTCGGAATCCGCCGGCAAGTCTAGGGAGAGACCTTGCTCATGATGCGACTTTTCAACCTGCCCGCGGTGCTGCTGCTGCGGATCGCCTGCGGTGCATTGCCCGCCCTCGGGCTGGCCGCGGCCGACCCGGGCTCGGTGGAGTTCTTCGAGAACCGCATCCGTCCGGTCTTGGTCGAGCGTTGCTACGAATGTCACAGCGCCCAGTCCGAATCGCTCAAGGGCGGGTTGCGCTTGGATTTCAAGGCAGGATGGGAAAAGGGCGGGGCGTCCGGATCCCCCTCGATCATGCCTGGCAAACCCGAGACCAGCTTGCTCATTCAGGTGGTGAAGGGGACGGCGGCGGACGTGAAGGCCATGCCTCCCAAGGGCGGGGCTTTGAAGCCGGAACAAATCGCCGACCTCGAGGCCTGGATTCGCGCCGGAGCACTGGATCCACGGACCGGCGCTACCACCGCGGCCAAGCCCGATCCGGCTGCCCGCCACTGGGCGTTCCAAGCCCCGCGCATGCCGGCCCAGCCGACGGTCCGCAAGTCCTCCTGGCCTCGCAGCGGCATGGACTGGTTTGTCCTTGCTGCCCTGGAGGCCAAGGGCCTGACGCCCACTCCGGAAGCCGATCGCCGCACGCTGCTCCGCCGCGCGACCCACGATTTGACCGGCTTGCCGCCGACGCCGGAAGAAATGGAATCCTTCCTGAAGGATCGCTCCGAGCAGGCTTACTCGCGGGTAGTGGATCGATTGCTCGCCTCAAAAGCCTACGGGGAACGCTGGGGACGGCATTGGCTCGATGTGGCCCGCTATGCCGACAGCAAGGGCTACGTCTTCGAGGAGGAGCGTCGCTACCCCTACAGCCACACCTACCGCGACTGGGTGGTCGACGCCTTCAACCGCGACTTGCCTTACGACCGGTTCCTCATCGAGCAGTTGGCCGGAGACCAGGTGGCCACCGAGACCGATCGCAAGCCCTTGGCCGCAATGGGGTTCCTGACCCTGGGGCGTCGGTTTCTCAACAATCAGTCGGACATCATCGACGACCGGATCGACGTGACCACCCGCGGACTCATGGGGCTCACCGTCCAGTGCGCCCGCTGCCACGACCACAAGTTCGATCCCATCCCCACGGCCGATTATTACTCGCTCTACGGTCTCTTCTCCAACAGCCACGAACCCGATCCCAAACCGTTGGTGGGGGAGAATCCTGACCGTCAGCAAGCGGCCGACTACGACAAGGAATTGGCCAAGCGTCGCAAGGACCTCGACGACTATCGGGCGGAGCAAACCGCGGCGGTGATCCAGAAGTTGCGCACGAAGATCGGTGATTACCTGCTCACGGCCCAGGAGAGCACCGCACTCGACGGCAGCGCCCAGGAAAGCCTGGCCCGGCAGCGGAGCTTGGATCCGGGTTTGGTCGGTGCGTGGAAAGGGCGATTGGAGTCCCTCAAGAAATCTCCCCATCCGGTGTTTGCCCCCTTCTTTGCCTGGGCTGCGTTGGGGACCAATGACTTTGCGTCACGGGCTCCGAAGATCGCTGAAGAGTTGGCCGCGGGTCGGTGGCAGGGGCAGGCGATCAACACCCGCTTGGTGGCTGATTTCAAAGGGTGGTTCCCCACCAATTTGGCGGCGATGACCGCTCGTTACGGACAAGTTTTCAATCAGATCGACACTGAGTGGAAAGCCGCTCTGGCCGACGCGAAAAAGGACGGCCAGCCGGAGCCCAAGGCCTTGCCTGACGCGGCTTCGGAAGAATTGCGGCAAGTGTTGTATGCGGGCGATTCGCCCATTCAGGGGGCGCTGGGCGGCATCGATCGGTTCTTCGACACGCCGGTGGCCCAGAAAAGCCGGGCGCTCAAGCGCAAGCTCGATGAGCTCGATTCCATACATCCGGGAGCGCCCTTGCGGGCCATGGCCATGATGGACAATGCCAGCATCTCGGAACCCGTGATCTTCAAGCGCGGCAATCCGGGCAATCACGGACCGAAGGTGCCTCGTCAGCAGTTGGGCATTGTGGCCGGACCCAACCGCAAGGCGTTCACTCAAGGCAGCGGTCGGCTGGAGTTCGCCCGATCGGTGGCATCACCCGACAATCCCCTGACGGCTCGGGTCATGGTCAACCGGGTGTGGATGCGCCACTTCGGAACCCCGCTCGTCAAAACCCCGAGCGACTTCGGAGTGCGCACCGATCCGCCGAGCCATCCGGAGTTGCTGGACTATCTGGCGGTTCATTGGATCCAACAGGGGTGGTCCCTGAAGGCGCTTCACCGCGAGATGCTGCTTTCGGCAACCTATCGGCAATCGAGCGATCCCGAGGCTGCAGGTGTCTCACGCAAGGCGTTGGCCAAGGCCCAAAAGGTCGATCCGGGCAACTCCCTCTTCTGGCGCATGAATCGTCAGCGCACCGATTTCGAATCCATGCGCGATGGGTTGCTGGCGGTGTCCGGAAACCTGGACCCCAAGGTGGGTGGCCTCGCGGTCAGCATTTACGACACCGACAAGCCGGCCCTGCGCCGCACGCTCTACGGTTACATCGACCGTCAGAACCTGCCGGGAATCTTGAGATCCTTCGACTTCGCCAGCCCGGACACTTCCTCGGCGGGTCGCTTCCAAACCAGCGTGCCGCAGCAGGCACTCTTCTGGTTGAACAGCAGCTTTGTCGCCGAGCAGGCCCGAGCCATCCTCGAGCGTCCAGACGTCAAATCCCTCGAGGGCGATGCGCGGGTGAAGCGCCTCTACGCGCTGGCCTTTCAGCGGGCTCCGACGCGGCGAGAACTGGCCGCGGCTCGCGAGTTCCTGAAACAGACGCCCGTTGCGACCCCAGTGGAACCCGTCGCCGACGAGCCCAAATCAGGTAACAAGAAAGTACCCAAGGAACCCCCGAAACCGCTGGGTCCCTGGGAGCAGTACGCACAAGTGCTCCTGGCTGCCAATGAGTTTGCCTTTGTCGACTGACCTGCATTCCTTGAGGAATCCATGAAACCCTCTCCAATCCATGCGATTCCGCTGCCGTTCCGGCATCATCAGGAGTCGGCAGAGGGTTGGCTGATGTTGGGCAATCCCATCGAGGCGTTGGCGGAGTTGGACCGTATTCCGGATGTTTACCGCCAGCGGTTGGATGTCCTGACCTTGCATTGGTCGGCCTGCTCGGCCCTGAGGCGTTGGGACGAGGCCTGGATGGTGGCCAACGCCCAGTGGACCCACTACCCGAATGCGGTGGAGAGTTGGATTCACCGTTCCTATGCGGCTCGTCGACACACCGGAGGATCCATCGCCAAAGCCTTCGGTCTGTTGGAACCCGCGATCGAACGGTTCCCCACCGAGCCCATCTTGTATTACAATCTGGCCTGCTATCTCGCCCAAATGGGGCGTGAAGAAGACGCCTGGAAGCGTTTCCAACAGGCGTTGGAGGTGGGGGACCCCATCGAGTTCCGCATGATGGCTTTGGCGGACGAAGACCTGAAGCCCATCTGGCACCGGATCGCAGTCATGAGTTGAGTCTGGGGTAGGAACCCAAGGTTTCTCGGCCTCCTGAATTGGCCTTTGCCGCGTTTGGAAGCACCTTCGGCCCAGTGACCATCGAGATCATCAACACCGGCTCCGAGCTCCTGTTGGGCCGTATTCTGAACACTCATCAGCAGTGGCTGTGCTCACAGTTGACCCAGGCCGGTTACACGGTGGCCCGTCAGGTGTTGGTTTCCGATCGGGGCGAAGACATCCAGCAAGCGGTGCGCGAAGGATTGAGTCGGGCCGACCTGGTGATCACCACCGGTGGACTGGGCCCGACTTGCGATGACATCACCCGCGAGCGCATTGCCGAGTTGTTGGGGCGCACGCTGGTGTTCGACGCGACCGTCAGCGAAGCCATCCAGGGGTTTTTCCAATCGCGTGGTCGGCCGGTTCCGCCGCGCACCCGGGTGGAAGCCATGGTTCCGCAAGGGGCGATCGTGGTGCCCAATCGCCAGGGAACGGCCCCCGGACTGATGATGGAAGCCTCGCCCAACCCGTTCCGAGCCGAGGGGCGGCGGTCGTGGTTGGTGATGTTGCCGGGGCCGCCGCGCGAATTGCGCCCCATGTTCAGCCAGGAAGTATTGCCCTGGATGGCGCGGGAGTTTCCGCTCGAAACGGGCTGCGTCTGTCGCACCCTCAAGACCGCGGGCATTGGTGAATCCAACATGGAGGAACTGATCTCGGCACCGCTCCAGCACCTCACCGAAGCTGGGATGGATCTGGGATTCTGCGCCCGGGTCGGCGAGGTGGACGTGCGGTTCGTGGCGCGCGGAACTGATGCCGCGGCGGTGGTGGCCGAGGCCGAAGCCATCACGCGTCGGTTGGCCGGAGACGCGGTCTTCGGCGAGCAAGATGAAGTGCTCGAAGGTGTGATCGTTCGTGAATTGACCCAGCGGGGGCAGACACTGGCGCTGGCCGAGAGTTGTACCGGTGGTCACATCGCCCATCGCATCACCAATATTCCGGGGGCTTCGGCGGTGTTTTTGGCCGGCTATGTCACCTATGCCAATGCCGCCAAGGTGCGAACCCTGGGAGTGCGTGAAGAATCGTTGCGGGAGTTTGGGGCGGTGAGTGAAGCCGTGGCGCGGGAAATGGCCGAGGGAGCCCGCCGTGTATCGGGTTCCGACTGGGCGCTGTCGGTGACCGGCATCGCCGGACCGTCGGGCGGCACTCCGGACAAACCCGTCGGCACGGTGTGGATGGCGCTGGCCGGACCCGACGGCACGGAAGCGGTGCAGCGCCTCAATCGCTTCGACCGCGAGACCTTCAAATTCACCACGGGCCAACAGGCGCTCCACCTCTTGTTCCGTCAATTGAGGCGCCCGCTCCGGCCCGATCCTTCTGCCGCGGGCCTTGCGTGATGGACTGTGCCGAGCTTGCCGAGCGGCCGGCCGGCTTGTCCAAGACGGGAGGACACGAACATCGCTTGAATCGCAAATCCAATGGCAAACCTTCATCGCATTCAGGTCGTGGACTCCCATACCGGAGGCGAACCCACCCGCGTGGTGATCTCCGGTGGGCCGGATTTGGGAACGGGTCCGTTGTCGGAGCGTGTTCAACGCCTGAGCAGCCAGTTTGATCCATTCCGCTCGGCGGTGGTCAATGAACCGCGAGGGTCCGACGTACTCGTGGGTGCGCTGCTGGTTGCGCCGCATGCCCCGGACTGCGACTTCGGTGTGATCTTCTTCAACAATGTCGGGCCTTTGGGCATGTGCGGTCATGGCACCATCGGCCTCATGGTCACTCTGGCTCACCTGGGTCGAGTGCGACCTGGAACCCATCGGATCGACACACCGGTCGGGCCGGTGTCCGCCACCTTGCATCCCGACGGCCGGGTCTCCGTGGCCAACGTGGCCTCGTACCGTCAGCAGGCTTCGGTCTCGGTGGAAGTGCCGGGGATCGGAGTCGTTCTGGGAGACGTCGCCTGGGGTGGCAATTGGTTCTTTCTCGTTCGCTCCCCGGTGTGGGAACTGTCCATCCAGAATGTCGAGACCCTGACCGATGTGAGCTGGCGTATCCGTCAGGCCGTCAATGCACAGGGGTTTCCCGAAGTGGACCATGTGGAACTGTTCGGGCCTCCCGGATGCGGCGGCCACTCGCGCAACTTCGTCTTGTGTCCCGGCAAGGCTTACGACCGATCGCCCTGCGGGACCGGCACCAGTGCCAAACTGGCCTGTTTGGCCGCGGATGAAAAACTCGCGCCGGGACAGGTGTGGATCCAGGAAGGTATTCTGGGCAGTTCCTTTCAAGGCGAGTACCAGTGGGAGGACCGTGCGCGCGGTCGTGTGTTGCCTGTGGTGACCGGCACTGCCCATGTTACCGCCGAGGCGACATTAATCTTGAGTGACGTGGATCCCTTCCAGTGGGGAATCCGCCCGGACTAGCCCGGGTCGCCCCGGTGATCGACGGACCCAACGTCGTGCATGCTTCGAGCGAGGTTTTGGAAAAAAACGTGCGGAAACTGGTTGATGCCAGACCCGGCTGGTCGAACGATTTGAATATCGTATGTCGAAACCAGCGCTGGGGCGCGGATTGGCCAGTTTGCTACAGGAAGAGACCGACCGTGGAGCTGTGAAGGCCCCCGGTTTGACTCCGTTCAAGGCCGCTGAGCCCGCACAAGCACCCGCCCAGCCCGAAGAGGTTTCGGCGGCCATTCCTGCGGAGGTCACGCCAGTGGTGGTTGTGACCACAGCTGTATCACCGACACCGATTTCTGAAACCCCCGCCCCGGTTCAGCAAGTTGAGCCGTCCGAGCCGGTGATTTTGCCGACGGTACCGGCTGAGATACCTAAAGCAGTTCCCGTAGCTCCGGCGATCGGAGCGGTCCCAGGATCACAGCCACAACCGCTGCCGGTGCCGGTGGCCATTCCGGCCTGGATTGTGCCCGCTTTGATCGCCGGCGACGTGCTGGTGGTCTTGTCCGCCATTCTCTGGGCGTCGTGGGGTCGAGGCTGGGGACGTTGGCCGTGGATTGCGGCCCTCTTTGCTGTGGGATGCACTCAGGCCATTGCGGCGCTGTTTTTGAGCCGATCGGGTTTGAACACGGGGCCTGGCCCGTTTTCCGGTCGCCCACCCAGCGCTCCGGGGGTTGCTCCGGGAATTCGTGTCCGCTTTGTGGAAGAGCAGCCCCAAAGCCGCCGCGGCGATCGACGCTGATTCACAGATTCGGGCATACGGCAGGAGCCTCGCTCACGAGGCCCAAAAGAACACAATCTCCCTTTCGGGTTAGTTCATGGTGTTGGTCCGCCACTGTGGTGTGATGGCCCACAAGTTGATCGGAGAGAGCGACTTGCGGTAGCGTAAGTAGCGCGTGGAGCCATCCGCGAAGGCGAAGTTGGAGCCGCCATTGGGGGAACCGCCACGATCGGAACGCACCGTACTGTTGTGCATCGCGTGATTGAGCACCTCGTTGTCGTTGCCCAGGTTGCCTTCCATCAGGTCCATGAAGTAATGACCAATCGGGTAGAGCTTCTCGCCGAACACGATGGTCTCGGACGGTTCAACGATGACACTTTCGTTGATGGTTTTGTTGATGATCGTGCCCATGTTGAAGGTTTCACCGGCACTGGTCATTTGGCGTTCCAGAACGTCGTTCCAGCCGTTGATGATGTACGAGCGGGGCGCTGAATCGGCCACCAGGTTGGTGCGGGTCTCGGCGGTGGCGGGTTTGTTTTTTCCGCCCGAACCGAAGTCGCTGGGGCAAACGAGGACTTGCACCGAACGGAAGGTGGGCAACAGCCGCTCGCACCAGCGCGGACCCACATTGCGATCCGGGTACAGCCCTTGGTTTTCGCCTGTGTAGAGCGTGGTCGCGATGCTCAATTGACGCAGGTTGTTCACGCAGGAAATACGCTTGGCGCTTTCCTTGGCCTTAGAGAGGGCCGGCAGGAGCATTCCGGCCAGAATGGCAATGATGGCGATGACCACCAGCAGTTCAATCAGGGTGAAAGCACTGGATTTCCGGCCGGATCCAACGGTGAAGCGTTCATGGGTCATGGGCTAAAACAAATTCAAACAACGTTCAGTGTCATCGGTCCACTCGCGTCGGCAGCTTGGGTTTACAGGATTTTTCGAGTCCTGAGATCCCTTCGAATGCGCCAGGGGGTGGAGAACGTCCAGTCCCACCGTGGATCGCAAAACCTTGGGAATCATCCTGCTGCTGGTCGCCGCCGTCGCGGTGCCGATGTATCGCTTGACCGACTGGTTCAGCCACAAAGCTATTCAAGTGAGTGTTTCCTTTCGCCCGCTGCGTCAGGCCGACCCCGGGGCTGCGTTGCCGGTGGTGGTGGGGCTGGATCAGGACTACGAGCTGAGTTCCTTGGTGGTCTCCGAAGTGCCACCGGAAAAGCCGTCGGCCCATGGGCGGGTGGTTTGGCGTCTGGAAAAGCAGGGCAAGGGGGCTCCAACGAGGGGGTTTCTTTACGGTCAGCCGCCTGAGGGGCTGCAACCCGCCGCCAAGTCTCCGGCGGAACCCTTGAAGGCCGGTGCCTCTTACGTGGTCGAGGTCGCTTCCGGAAACGTCCGCGGATCCACTGTTTTTCAGGCTCGAGGTTCCGAGGAGTGACCGGATGGGTTTCGTTTGAGCCGTTTTGCGGAGCAGGCCCAACCCCTTGGAGCGATGAACGGCGCGCCTCGTTCGGGTGAGGGTTGGAAAATGGGAGGCCAAATTCCGGTTTCGTGTTTGGCCTGCTTCAGGGAAGGTTGGGCAATATCGGTTTTCAAACTGGAAACCGTCGGCGAACAAGGAGAACACGCACCATGGGCATCATCGATTACCTGAAGACGCAGTTTCTGGAGATCATCCAGTGGGAAGACGACTCACGCGACACCCTCAGCTGGCGTTTTCCAGATCAAGACAAGGAGATCAAGAACGGGGCCCAGCTCCTGGTTCGCGAATCGCAGAAGGCTCAGTTCGTGTATCTGGGTCAGTACGTCGACACCTTTGGGCCCGGCAAACACACTCTCAAGACTGAGAACATTCCGGTTCTCAGCACGCTGTTGGGCTGGAAGTACAATTTCGAGTCGCCCTTCAAGTGCGATGTCTACTTCGTCAACACCCGGCTCTTCACCGGCAATAAATGGGGCACGAGCAACCCCATCATGGTGCGGGATCCGGACTTCGGCATCGTGCGGGTGCGCGCCTTTGGCACCTACGATTTCCGCATCGTCAATGTGCCGGTGTTCCTCAAGGACGTGGCCGGCACCGACCATCACTTCCGCATCGATGAGTTCCAGGACACCATGCGGTCTCGCTTTGTCAGTGCCTTCAGCGATGCGGTTGCCAGTTCGAAGGTGCCGGTGCTCGACTTGGCGGCCCGCTATTCCGAGTTGGGAGACGCGCTTCTGCCGCTCCTGAACCCGATCCTCACCGAGAAGTACGGCATCGAACTGGGTAGCTTCATTGTTGAAAACGTCAGCGTCCCGCCGGAGGTCGAAGGCGCCATCGACAAGCGCTCCAGCATGGCCGCCATCGGCAACTTGAACGACTACGTGAAACTGCAATTGGCCGAGTCGCTCAAGCTGCCGGGTGGTGGCGGGGTTGCCGGTTTGGCCGCCCAGTTCGCGCTGGGAACGCAAATCGCCCGTGATCTCGGTACCGGCGCGCCTCCGGTGATCGGAGCCTCGATGGCCGCTGGTTCGGCATCGGGCGCAGCTGCGGCGATTCCGGAACTGCTCTCGCCGGCTGACGTCGCCCAGAGCCTCGGCGTTTCCGAGGCGGACGTGCTGGCCGCCTTGGGTGACGGATCCCTCAAGGGCAAAAAGATCGGGTCTGCCTGGCGCATCACTCGAGTCGCCCTGGACGAATTCCTGAAGCACTGATCGGTTCGTCTGCAGTCCGGTCGCCGGAGTGAGTGGAGGTCCGGGTTTGGAGATCCCAAATCCGGAACGCCGATCCTCGTTTCCCATCGGCTCACTAAGCCCTAGGATCGGCCTCAGAAATGGACGCTCCGATTCGAGTTCGCTTTGCGCCGTCACCGACGGGTTACCTGCACATTGGCGGGGCCCGCACGGCCCTCTTCAACTGGCTCTTCGCCCGCCATCATGGCGGGAAGTTCATCTTGCGCATCGAAGACACGGACACCCAGCGCAACAGCCAGGAGGCCATTGATGTCATCTTGCGTGGGCA
>Ga0247843_1006766_pt1 | contig 14694 bp, 12 predicted proteins | sample LaCruzMarch2017__FD_192420 | JGI IMG/M metagenome (GOLD analysis project Ga0247843, IMG submission 192420) | Freshwater microbial communities from meromictic Lake La Cruz, Castile-La Mancha, Spain - LaCruzMarch2017_8m | ecosystem: Environmental > Aquatic > Freshwater > Lake | place: Spain...
TTTTCGAACTTCGTGCTGATGTGGTTCCAATTACTGCCGAAAACTTTAGGGCATTGTGTACTGGAGAGAAAGGGTTTGGTTTTAAAGGAAGCAAGTTTCACCGCGTTATTCCTGAGTTTATGCTTCAAGGTGGCGATTTCACTAACCACAATGGAACAGGAGGAAAGTCTATTTATGGCAATAAATTCGAGGACGAGAATTTCACATTGAAACACACAGGTCCTGGGATTTTGAGCATGGCAAATGCTGGTCGCCACACCAATGGATCGCAGTTTTTCATCTGCACCATTCCATGCGGATGGTTGGATGGTGCTCACGTAGTTTTTGGTCAAGTAACCGAAGGAATGGACGTGGTAACTAAAATCGAATCGTTTGGTTCACGTTCAGGTGCTACTTCGGCCTTGGTTACCATTGCCGATTGCGGGCAGTTGTAAGGCATTACATACAGTCTATTCTTTTTTTGAACATTGGTTTTTTAGGCTTTTCAAGCTGAGGGCAACTTCGTACCTTGACGAGCCATGCTGCTCAATTGTCACACCCATTTTAGCCTGAAATATGGAATTCTTTCTCCTAGGCAATTGCTGGAGGAAGCTCAAGCGAAAGGGTGGAAACGTTTTGTGCTTACGGATATCAACAACACATCGGCTGGGCTCGATGTGTTGCGCATGGCGCCTGAATATGGCATAGAACCTCTGCTCGGAATTGACTTCCGAAATGGCGCACAGCAGGTTTTTGTGGGCATTGCTCAAAACAACCAAGGTTGGCAGGAATTGAATGATTATCTTTCCCAATTTCTTGACGGAGACCAGAAGGAAATACCTGCCCGCGCTCCCAATTTTCACAATTCATTCGTGGTTTATCCCATTCAATCCGAAGTGGATTTTGAATTGAAAAGCCATGAATTCATGGGTATTTCTATGGCCGAACTGCGGCATCATCCATTCTCCCGCTGGAAAGGAATAGAAGAGAAAATGGTAGCGCTCAATCCCGTATCGTTTCGCAATAAGAGCGATTTCAACGCACATCGGTTGCTGCGGGCCATAGACTGCAACAGCCTTCTTAGCCGTTTGCCCAAATCGGAGGAAGCAAATCCGCAAGCAATCATGCCCTTGGAAACGGAACTTGAAGAAGCATTTGCTGCTTATCCTCAAATTCTTTCCAACACCATGCAATTACTAAACAGCTGCACTATTCATTTCGATTTCGGACCCGATTTCGGGCATAGAAATCAAAAGTGCTATTTGCAAAATGAGGAAGAAGACATTGCTTTGCTTCGCAAATTGGCTTATGATGGAGTGGAGTATCGCTACGGTCAATCACCTGAATTCGAAGTTATTGAACGCATCGAACGCGAACTCACAACCATCCAAGAAAAAGGGTTCGTTTCCTATTTTCTCATCAGTTGGGATATTGTTTCATATGCTCAATCGAAGGGCTATTTTTATGTAGGACGTGGTAGTGGTGCCAATAGCATTATCTCTTTTTTGCTGCACATTACGGATGTCGACCCGATTCAATTGAATCTCTATTTCGAGCGATTTATCAACCTGTTTCGAAGGAATCCACCCGATTTTGATATTGATTTTTCGTGGAAGGACAGGGAAGATGTGACCCGATACATATTCAAAAGGTTTCCTCATGTTGCACTTTGCGGTGCTTATGTCACGTTTCAAAGGCGATCTGTGATTCGAGAATTGGGGAAGGTTTTTGGTCTTCCGTCAGAAGAAATTGTTCGTCTTCAAAAAGAAATGACGGCCAAAGACCGCAATACCCAACTCATTTTGCATTACAGTGATTTGATTCATGGATTTCCAAGTCATTTGAGTCCGCATTCTGCGGGAATTCTCATTTCAGAGAAGCCTTTGCATATCTACACAGCCACATTTCTTCCCCCAAAAGGATTTTCTACGGTTCATTTCGATATGATAATTGCCGAAGATGTTGGGCTTTATAAGTGGGACATTTTGGGGCAGCGAGGTTTAGCCAAAATCAAAGACTCTCTTTCCATAATTGAAGCAAATAAACCAGAAGCTCAGTTTGATATTCATGATGTACGCAGCTTCTATGCTGATGCGAAATGCAATGCGCTTTTAGCGGCAGGCAAAGCAATTGGCTGCTTCTATATTGAATCGCCTGCCATGCGCATGCTGCTTACCAAACTTCGTGTTAATGATTACTTGGGGTTAGTGGCAGCCAGTTCTGTAATCCGTCCTGGTGTGGCGCAAAGTGGTATGATGCAGCAATACATCCTTCGTCATCGCTATCCCGAGAAACGCAAAGATGCACATCCAACATTGCTTGAAATAATGCCCGAGACTTATGGCGTTATGGTCTATCAAGAAGATGTAATCAAAGTGGCGCATTACTATGCAGGGCTCAATCCGTCACAAGCCGATGTGTTGAGACGTGGCATGAGTGGGAAATTTCGCGGTCGAGAGGAGTTCTTTCAAGTTCGGGAGCAGTTTTTTCTGAATTGCGAAAAAATGGGACGAGATAATGCGTCCACACAAGATATTTGGCGGCAAATCGAGAGTTTTGCAGGGTATGCATTTGCCAAAGGTCATTCTGCCAGTTATGCAGTAGAAAGCTATCAATGTCTATTTCTGAAGTCCTATTTCCCGTTGGAATACATGGTGGCAACCATCAACAACGGTGGTGGATTTTACTCCCAACAAATCTATTTGCATGAAGCACGGATGCATGGCGCGAACGTAGAATTGCCTTGCGTAAATCTGAGTTTTTCAGAGTTTACAATACGCGGAAGTACGATTCACATAGGTTTGGCTTTCATCAATGGAATAGATACTCCTATGTTGGATGCATTGATTGAGGAAAGAACCGCGAATGGTGCTTTTGCTGATTTGCGGGATGTAGTGGAGCGTGTACCAATTTCGCTCGATCAATTGCTGCTACTTATTCGGTCTGGTGCATTTCGGTTCACCCAAAAGGATAAAAAAACGCTGTTGTGGGACGCTCATTTTTTGCTTGGAAAAGGAAAAAAAGTGCAATCAGAAAGCAATCTGTTTCGGGTAAAACCACAAGAATTTGTACTTCCAAATTTGTGGTATCATGAATTGGAAAACGCCTATGATGAGATTGAATTGTTAGGGTATCCTGTCACGGTTTCGCCCTTCGATTTGGTAGATTGCGAAGGTCAACCTACCCTAACAGCAAATCAATTGGCAGAGAATGTTGGGAAGGTGGTAGCTATTCTAGGTTACCGCGTTCATGTAAAACAGACCAGCACAAAGCAGCGCGAGAAGATGCATTTTGGAACCTTGATTGACCTTGAAGGAAATTGGATTGATACAGTTCATTTTCCAAAAGCAGCCACACAATTCCCGTTTAGAGGACCAGGAGTGTATAAACTTCGAGGTAAAGTGACCGAAGAATTTGGCCACATTAGCTTGATGGTTGAGCAATTGGAACGCCTGCCGAATCTGGATTTAGGCTCGACAAATACACGGATTAGCGATAAACATTCCAGTGAGCAACGGCAATAGTCATTGATGCCAAATGCCCTAAACGAAAAGCCTACTTTTGCAAAGCATCGAATGAAGATATCGGCCTCAGTTTACGCAGACCAACGCCAAAATTTGGCGGCTACGGTGCATGAGTTAGAGTTGTGCCATGCAGATATGTTGCATGTGGATTGTAAAGACAATCCCGCCATTTTCGATGATATTCAAACGCTGCGAACCTTAACCAAATTGCCTATTGATTTGCACCTCATTACCGCAAATCCGTCACGGTATTTTGAGTTATTGGAGGATAATCCCGTTGAATTTCTCACGCTGCAATACGAAACCTTAGAGAAAGGTGCAGCTTTGCCCACTTTGGGTTACACCAAGTTGGGCATGGCTTTTAGCGAAGGTTCGGACGTTGCATTGTTTCTTCCATTCGCCCAGCAATGCGATTTTGTGCTCATTATGGCTACTACGCCTGGCGAAAGTGGAGGTTTGTTTCGTACCGAAAGTTTTAGAAGAATCCGCGAGTTCAAACGGTTATTTCCAGATAAACGGATTCATGTGGATGGTGGAGTGAATGCCGAAGTGTCGTTTATTTTGAGAAATTTAGGAGTGAATTGTGCCGTTAGCGGTTCCTATTTATTTAAGGAGACGACAGTTGGTGGTGCTATGCTGCAGCTTCGAAATGGAGTGATTGACTCGCATTATCGTGTTTGCGATTTTATGCGCGGTATGGAAGAAACTCCAGTTTTGAACGAAGATGGGTTAACCACCGAACGCATTTTGACTAGTATAGAAAAGGCCAGATTGGGATTTACGCTAATTTCTGACGCGGCCGGATTGCTAATTGGTATGGTAAGCAATGCCGATTTAAGGCGTGGAATGTTGAATCAAATAGACGATTTAAACGCATTGCATCCAGAACATCTTGTTAACAGAAATCCTATAGCGGTTCACGAAGAATTGACTGTTAAGGAATTACTAGGATTCATCCGCAGACAACCAATTTCAATTAATTATTTGCCTGTGATAAATGCCCATGGTCAGCTCACTGGCTCATTAACATTCAATGACCTTATTAAAGGAGAAGCATGATTATTCAATTGAAGAGTGGAATTACTAAAGCTCAAGCCGAACAATTGGCTGTTGCGGCTGACGCATTTTGCATAAGTGAAGGAGGGAAGTTTGTGTTGGTGAATAGCTCAAGTGAGAAAGTGATTCCAAAAGAATTGGAGCCATACACAGATAAGTTCTATGTGTTTTCGAGCGATATGCAGTTGGCAAGTAGAGAATATCGTTCTGAAACGCGAACTATTCGCTTTGGAAATTCAGTGATTGGTGGCACAACCAATCATACTGTTGTAATTGCTGGTCCATGCTCTATTGAGAGTGAATCCCAAATTGAAGAGTCGTCCAAATTATTGAAGGAGTTGAATATTGGAACATTGCGTGCAGGATGCTATAAGCCGCGCACTTCTCCGTATAGCTTTCAAGGAATGGGTCTTGACGGGCTGAAGTTGCTTGCTAAAATGCGCGAGCAGTTTGAACTAAACATAATAACTGAAGTGCGCGATGCTTCTCAAGTGGATGAGGTGATTGAGTATGCCGACATTGTTCAAATAGGTGCAAAGGCAATGTATGATCAAGGTATTTTGCGGAAATGTGGCAAAGCGAATAAGCCAATTCTTCTAAAGCGGGGTTTTGGAAGCACGCTACAGGAATTGGTGCAAGCAGCCGAATTCATTTTATCTGGAGGAAACCAAGATGTAATGCTGTGCGAACGCGGAATACGCACATTCGAAACCAAAACGCGATTTACGCTTGATTTGTGTGGAGTTTCTTATTTAAAGGAATATACGAATCTGCCAGTTATTCTAGATCCATCACATGCCATGGGCTATGCCTATGGAGTTCCAGATTTGGCACGGGCTTGCACAGCAATGGGTGTTGATGGTTTGCTTATTGAAGTGCATCCAACGCCAAAAACCGCCAAATCTGATGCGTCTCAGCAACTAGATCACAATGAGTTCCGAGCCTTGATGGCTACGTTGAATCCCATTGCAGCTGCGGTAGGAAAACAAATTGTTTGAACAAATTGGTTCTTCAAATCTTGATTAAGGCCATAAAAAAATCCCTTTTCAGATTCTGAAAAGGGATTTTTTTATTAGTGATATCCTTATCGGATATTATTTCATGCGTTTCTCTTTGATACGGGCTTTCTTGCCAGTAAGTGCGCGTAGATAGAAAATACGTGCTCTACGAACCACACCGCTTTTGTTTAGTTCTATTGAAGTGATGCTAGGAGTGCTGAACGAAAATACACGCTCTACACCAACACCACCGCTAATCTTACGAACTGTGAATGTCTCCGTTGCACCAGCACCTTTACGTTGAAGAACAACGCCTTGAAAACGCTGCGGGCGTGTTTTTGCACCCTCGGTGATTAGGTATTCTACAGTAATGGTGTCACCACCTCTAAAGTTCGGATGCTCCACCCGTTTGTTGTAACCGTCTCTTACTATGTTTATCAGCGCGTCCATTATGTTCTTTATCGCTTGTTTATCTCCCAAAAATGGGATGGCAAAAGTAAATCTTTTTTCTTTTGAATATGCGGTATTCAGAAATTCACATCAAATTCTGTTTAGCCGATTAAACTACCTCATTTTCCGCTCGTTACATGAAGATATTTCAATGTTCCAAGCGCAAGAAAATACTGTCCAGAGAGGTATAACGACATATTAAGAACTTGATCATAGTTGAAATCGACCACAAATTTGTTCCAAGCAATAACGCAGTCGGATAGAATAAAAAGCACTGCGCCAAACAAGATAATGCGATAGTTCTCACTTTCTGTATGCCCAGCCCGCAATGCTGCAATAATGCCCATAAGGGTAATTACGCTGGTGTAAGCCAGCACTGGAATGTACATTTCGCCCAACCCAGCCTGTAATTTCCAAAAGAATAATGCTGTGAAAAGTATGAATGGAACTGCCACCAAAACCGCTTTTGGAAGTTGAAAAGTCGCACTAGATTTTTTGATGCTACCAATAAAAGCTGCCGCATAGCCTAAATGAGCAATTAGGAACGCACTTAACCCAATGATAAAAAGAAGAGGATTCTCTCTGTCAAGCATCAGGGCTATGTCTCCAAACCAAGAGAACAACAATCCAAACTGCATTAACTTGTAAAATGAACTTGTTCTATCGGTTGATAACTGGTAAAGCATTCCCATTAATATAGGCATAAATAGCGGCTTCACGATTAAATGCAATGTGTTCAATTCGAATACAAGCACGAGAAGGTGTAACGCTGTTATACCGAAATACAAGAGACTAAAGTTCTTTAGGGAAAGGGTCATTTTATATTGATTAGAGTTCTCAGTTGGAATTTGAATTTCTCAAATGACGCACAATTCGTGCAAACCATATGAAATTTAGCAAGGTGAAAATTGCGCTGTATTGCAGAATGGAATGAAAATGTGGCGATTGCCAAAAGAGTAAAGCTACGATTAGCGTCAGTAGAATTCGGCCGTATTCAGCGGAGATAATCCACGAACGATTTTCGAATAATCCACTTAGGTTCACCAATCCAAAGAGAATGTAGACTATACTACCACCGGTTTCTACGGCATTCATTTTTGCTTCAAAAAACAGTAGTGCTGTGCTAATACTGAGCATAACAAGAAACATGACGGCCATATAGATATGGTGCTGCCCAATGGCGTCTGTGTTGTACTTGCGATATGTTTTTAGATTGATTTCATGTGGCTTTTGCGGTCCTCCAAGGTATTCGGGCTGCCATCCGGGAGGCATCAGAAATACCAGAACTTTATCCTTAATACCATGAGCTTTTTTGGAGAGATTCCATAAATCTTTCCAATAGTGGACGTTGGCCCAAAGTGGATTCCAGCTATTTAAGGGTGTTGTAATTCCATAAACCACTTCTTCCTCTTCCTCCTGAAAAGTGCCAAACATTCTATCCCAAATAATGAGCGAACCTGCATGATTTCGGTCTATATATTTCGGATTACTTCCATGATGAACTCTGTGGTGCGATGGCGTGTTGAGTACCCATTCCAAAGGTCCCATTTTTCCAATGGTTCGTGTATGAATCCAAAACTGATACAGCGTGTTGAATGAGTTCATGGCTAAGAACATAACAGCAGGAAACCCGCAAAGAGCCAATGGTAAATAGAATACCCATGAGAAACTATTTTGAAGCCAAGACTGCCGAAGCGCTACTGATAAGTTGTATTCCTCACTTTGATGATGCACAACATGAGCTGCCCATAATGCATTGATTTCGTGACTTAAGCGATGAAACCAATAGTAGAAAAAATCCACAGTAAGCAGAAGTAAAACCCAGTTTAATGGTAATCCATCAAGCGTGAAGAATCTATGGTTTTCATAGAGATACAGGTAGCCAAAGAAAAGGGCTGTTTTTAGAAAGATACCAGTAAGTTGTTGCCCGACACCTAAACTAATGTTGGTGATTGTATCGTTGAATCGATACAGGTTGCGGTTTTTCCAAACAGAATATGCTAGTTCTATTCCTATCAACAGGAAAAATGCGGGAATGGCTAAGGCGATATAATTCACTTCCATTGTCGTAAAAGTAGAAAACTAATGATGCGATTTTAGGCATCTAAATTATTGACTTTCAGCAAAGATTAAAGTCACATACCTGAGTTTGAAATTTCGGCACCAAAAACACACGCTATGTAAATCTATCGGGCTACATTTGCTCGGATGAAGCGATATCTACTCGATATTTCATTTGTGGTTCAATTGCGCACCCGATTGGGCGCCTATTTTCTTCAACGCGAAGCAACTAGCATTACCCGCGCAACCAATAGTATTTCGTTGGATAAAGCTGTGAAATTGGGGGTTTTGTTTTCTGGTGAGGACGAACAAACCTTCAACACAGTGAGTGCCTTTCTCAAGGAATTGCGTGCCAATGGTAAAAAGGTGAAATGTTTAGGTTATGTGGCAAAACCGCTTGCCGCAGCGTCATTGCGGTCTAGTCAAGATTTAGAGTTTTTTTCGCAAGCAGATTTGAATTGGCATTTTCGGCCAGAAAGTAGCAGAGTTCGCAGTTTTATTGAAGAACCGTTTGATATTTTGATTGATTTGCGTATGCAAAGCAGCTTGCCAATTCTTTATTTGGCGGCTTTTTCAAAGGCAAAATTTAAAGTTGGCGATTTTAGCCAAGAGAATGAGCCTCATTATGATTTGATGATTGAACGTAGCGAGGAAATTGAATTGCGCGATTTTATTAAGCAAATCAAGCATTACCTCGGCATGTTAGATGTCGGAAAATAATGACACAGTTGAAAATTCAGGATAAGAAGCAATTGATGAAAAAATTTGGTGGAACAGGAGTTGCCATGGTCACTCCATTTGACGAGAAAGGGCGAGTTGACCACACTGCATTGGCTCGATTAACCAATTTTTTAGTGGATGGAGGAGTAGATTACCTAGTGGTTATGGGCACCACAGGCGAAAGTGTTACTCTTTCGAAGCAGGAAAAAAATGATGTTCTCCAAACCGTTTTAGCCAACAATGGTGGTCGATTGCCAGTGGTTTTGGGTGTTGGGGGAAATAACACGTTTGAGATTTGCGCTGAATTGAATTCACTATTCACCAAAGGATTGTCTGCTATTCTTTCAGTTTCTCCAGCGTATAATAAGCCTACTCAAAGTGGAATTTATGCCCACTACGAAGCGATTTCGAAAGTTAGCCCGCTGCCCATAATTCTGTATAACGTTCCAGGACGCACGGGTTCCAATATGCTTGCGTCCACTACATTGCGGTTAGCTAGCGATTTTGAAAACATCATAGGAATCAAAGAGGCGTCTGGAAATTTGGAGCAGTGCATTGATATTTTGAAACGCAAGCCGCACGGTTTTTTGATGATAAGTGGCGATGATAATTTGACGTTGCCTTTAATCGCATGTGGCGCAGATGGCGTAATCTCAGTAGTTGGCAACGCATTTCCGCAAGCGTTTTCTGATTTGGTTCGTGCAGCTTTGGCGGATGATTATGCCTCAGCGCGCAGTATTCAATTCCGCCTGTTCGATATAATAAATATGCTGTTTGCGGAGGGAAATCCTGGCGGAGTAAAGTGCGCATTGAATGTGATGGGCATTTGCGAAGAGCACATGCGCCTACCTTTAGTTCCTATATCTGAAGAACTGCGTGGCAAACTGACTGCAGCGGTTCGTGCTTTTGCCTAAAACGCGTAGGTTGCCGCTTTTGCAGTATCACCAGCCCATTTTACCACAACCTTGCCTTTGGCTCCTTGGCGCAATGGCGAAAGGTTGAACTTCAATTTTTCGCGAACAACAGACCTGCATGGGTCGCTTTCTAAATTGATATGTTCCAATTGAAGCAGTGCTTGCGGTGGTAAACTCTTCATCATTGCACCAGAGAAATACATTTTCCAATCGTGCGATTTACAACCACCACTGTATTGCACATCTACCAAAAGTGTATCCCCAGAAACTTCCCACTGCGACACAGTAAAGTCGGTAGGCATTTTTCGATTGGCAGCTTCCGAGTCCACTAGAATTGTTCTCCATTTTGGCGGTTCAATCCTTTGATTCATACCTGCGGCTTTAGTAGTGGAATCGTTTGATTTACAGCCCAGCGCAAGAAAACCAAAAGCGAGAAGAATAGGGAAATTTCTCATTTTAAAATTGAAAACAACGTGCTTTTACAACTACGAATTGGCCAAAATTTCTTCCAGCTTTTTTTCCAACGCTTCGCCACGTAATCCTTTAGCTAGAATACGGCCTTCTGCATCAATCAAAAAGGTCATTGGTATGCCTTCCAAACTATATACTGGAACAAAACTCGATTGCCAAAACTTCAGTTCAGAACCGTGTTTCCAAGTGAGTTTATCATCTTTAATGGCTTGCAGCCACGCCTCTTTATTTTGGTCTAGGGAAACTCCGAATATCTCAAAACCTTTGTTTTTAAATCTGTCATACATCTTTACCACATTCGGATTTTCCATGCGGCAAGGTTTGCACCAAGAAGCCCAAAAATCAATAAGTACCACTTTGCCTTTGAAATCAGATAGTTTAATGGGTTGGTCGTTTGGATCTAGAACTGCTATTTCCGGGGCAAGTCCGCCTTCGGTGGTGCGCTGCGCAGCTTGCTGCTGAGCTTTCATATCGGTGAGGCGAGCGTTGAAAGTGGTTACGTATTCCGACTTTGGAAGACTTTCTGCCAAGGCTTTTCCTACCTCTTCAAACTTATCGAAGTGCTCCTGCGGGCTTAACGATTGAACTGCTGAAAGCGTAGCGAGGCTTCCTTTGTTTTTCGTAATGAAATCGTAGACGAATTTAATTTTCTCCGCCTGTTTTGCATTGAACAACGGCTCGATTGTTTTCATCAACGAATCGGCATTTGTTTCAGTGCGTTGCTGCGCAAAAAGCTGACGCAAGCTATCTGTTTGCTCATAGTTTGCTCGCATAAAACGGTCTAATTCGCGAACGGCCTCAGATCCAGCCGAACCTTTCAACTCATAACTTTTATAGAAATCTAGCGCATTTCCAGTTAGTTCAACTTGTTCGTCTGGTGCAAGTTGAAGAATAACGTAGTTGTTAGCGCCTAGTCGCAGGCGGTAAAATCCTGGTTCAGCAATGGTTGTGGCTATTTTAAACTCGCCATCTTCGGATATCGTCATGGAGTCGAGACCAACTACCGATGTGGGCGTTAATTGCTCCAAAACAGCTTGTTCACCCTCGGCATTGGTTATTGTGCCTTTTACATATGAACCTGTATTGCAGCTTGAAAAAGAAAGGCTAGCAAGGCATAAAACTAGAATTGTGTATTTCATTTTGATGAAGTGGATGGTTGAACTGGGAAGAACAAAGGTGTGACTTTTCATTATTTAAGATTCATGTCATGTTGAATCTGCTTGACTTTAGCTTTAAGCGAGGCACGAACTTCCTCAAACTTCAATCTGGACTCAAGCGGAGCATTTACACTGAAATAGAATTTTATTTTAGGCTCGGTGCCCGATGGACGGGCTGTGACTACCGTGCCATCTTCGGTAATAAATTGAAGCACATTGGAGCTGGGTAATCCAGTGCTGATAACGCTTCCATCTTTTAAACACGTAGATTTTTTCAACTTAAAATCGTTGAGCCAAAGCACAGGCGACTGCGCCAATTGTAATGGTGGATTACTGCGCAAGTCGTCCATCATTGTGGCAATTTCTTGTTGACCGCTACGGCCTTCTTTTTTGAGGCTAATTAAATCTTCGTGATACAGGCCATGTTGCACATAAATATCAATGAGCACATCATACAGACTTTTGCCTTGAGCTTTTGCCCAAGCGCACATTTCGGCAATTAGCGTACAAGATAAAACGGCATCCTTATCGCGCACTAAATCGCCCGACAGATAGCCATAGCTTTCTTCTCCACCACCAATAAATTGCATTTCACCCTCATACTTCAAGATGAGTTCTCCAATGTATTTAAAACCTGTGAGAACATTGAAACAGGGTACATTTTGAGATTTGCTTATGCGTTCAAAAAGGTCAGTTGTAACAATGGTTTTTGCGGTAAACTGCCTACCGTTCAGTTTGCCTAATTCGCTCCAACGCGTTATGAGATAGTGGAGTAGGAGCGAACCCGTCATGTTGCCGTTGAGCAATTCAAGCTTGCCCTGTGGGTTACGCACGGCAATTCCAACGCGGTCAGCATCTGGATCGCAACCCATAACCAAATCGGCACCTAATGCTTCGGCTTGCTCCATAGCCATGTGCAATGCTTCGGCTTCTTCTGGATTGGGCGATTTTACGGTGGGGAAATTTCCATCAGGCACAGCCTGTTCAGGAACCACATGCACATGTGTGAAGCCCAATGCGCTCAAACAACGCGGCACCATGGTGATTCCTGTGCCGTGTAGCGAGGTGAATACAATGCCCAAATTGGCTTGAGACTTTACCGCCTCAGGCGAAAGACACAAAGAAAGCACACCCTTTTCGTAGGCATCATCTACTTCTTTATCAATACTAGTAATTAGGCTTTCATTGGCATTCCACAGCACATGTTCGGGACCAGAAATGGCCTGCACTTCGGTAATTACGTTGGTGTCGTGCGGGGCTACAAGTTGGCCGCCATCTTCCCAATAAGCTTTGTAGCCATTGTATACAGGAGGATTGTGCGAAGCCGTTATTACAACTCCACCTTTGCAACCAAAGTGCCTGATGGCAAACGAAAGTTCGGGAGTTGATCGTAGCTCAGAAAATAGATACGCACGAATGCCATTGGCCGAAAAAACTTCGGCTGTGGTGCGTGCAAACAACGCGCTATTGTTTCGGCAATCGTAAGCAATGGCAATGCTTATTGAGCCAGAAAATGATTTCTTCAAATAATTGGCAAACCCTTGAGTTGCCATGCCAATGGTATAGACATTTACGCGGTTGGTGCCTGGGCCCATAATGCCACGCAATCCACCAGTTCCAAATTCCAATTCACGGTAAAAACTTTCAGTAAGTTCATCTGGATTGGTGGCTATCATATCCAACACGGCATCGCGAGTAGCTTGGTCAAATGCTGCGCCTGTCCATTGATTGGCTTTTTCTAGGATTGATTTTTCCATGAGAGGATTTTAATTCGGGGGCGCAAAAATACACTAGCTCATCTTTTAGGGACGAAAAGATTAGGGAGCTATGTACAGCTTTTTAATCCGTTTTTTCGGTCCGGGACAAAAAGCGGTGTGGCAGTTCATACATTGGTCTACCATTGTATTGAACCGAAAAACCGATAGTGAATCTTGCGCTTCCAATTGGCGAGCGGCCTCCAAATAAGCATTGGCAAAGGCAGTATATTCAGCAGTTTTCACGGTTGCATCTGTGGGTATTGCAGAGTGAATTGTAGTGAATTGCCGCAAGCCTGTGGGCACTTCGCCTCGCTCCAATTGGCCTTTTATGCGCAAACCATCGGCAAACATTTCGCGCATTAACAAAGCAAGTTCGCTATCTCCATTGGGATTTAGAGGTTTGGGCTTGCACGCGGGTTTGTTAGCATCATTTGTACAGGATGTATAGAATAATGCTAGAACAAGTAGCCAAGCTTTAGGAACAGTTTGTAAGGTCATTTCTAGAAAAGTCTAAAGCGTACAAAATTTTCGTCAAAGATATTCGGGACCAATTGCCATTCCTTTGGTTGCGCTTTTCATTGTTTAGGTAAATGAAGTTGGTTTTTTAAAAGATTTATAATTGTAAAAAGTCAAAATAGCATTGAAATTTCAACGAATAAAATGCTCTAAATCTATCGAGCCAACCATAAGTGAATCACGTAGTCTTAACGTGGAAATTACATTTCGTTAGTGCGTTGCGAAGTACTATTGTGCATCATTTCGGTTGTTCAACTTTTGCGTTTAATAGTTAGATTTTTTTACTGATGAATGGCACAAAAACACGCCTATTGAAGCGTGCCATTCAATTTGTATTGCCCGCAATTTGCTGGTCATATAGTGTTGCTGTGTCCCAGACTATTATTATAAATGAGGTGTCGAATGGACCTACAGGCAACCAGGAATACGTGGAATTTGTGGTGGCCGATAATAACTTGACCTACAATTGCACATCAACCGCGCCACCATGTATCGATTTGCGCGGATGGATATTTGATGATAATTCGGGCTATCATGGCACTGGAGGTATTGCGGCAGGAGCCATGCGGTTTTCGAACAATGCCATATGGGCTTGCGTTCCCATTGGAACCATCATTGTGATTTATAATGGTTTAGACCCAAATGTAGATATGCCGCCAGATGATGTAAGCCTGTCGGATGGTAATTGCCGTATCATAGCTCCAGCAAGCAATCCAGCGTTGTTCGAAGGAAACATTGCAACTCCTGGCGCTGTAAGTTGCAGCTATCCGGCCACTGGTTGGGTAGCTGGTGGCGATTGGACATTCACTTTTTTGGCCAACTCAGGCGACTGCGCTCGTATTGTGGATTTATCGGGTTGCGAGGTGTTTTCTGTGTGCTGGGCCAGTTGTAGTACTAATAGTCCCATTTATTTCGAGTCTTTGGCCTCGGGTTCGCAGAATGTTTGGCTTTTTAATGATGGCGATCCCAACGCCCAAATCAATTGGAGCGAAGGTTCTGCATCTGCAGGAGGAGAACAAACTCCTGGAGCGCCAAACAATGCCGCGAATGCAGCCTACATCGCTCAGTTTAGCAACAACTGTTCACCTATA
>Ga0247843_1006767_pt1 | contig 14692 bp, 12 predicted proteins | sample LaCruzMarch2017__FD_192420 | JGI IMG/M metagenome (GOLD analysis project Ga0247843, IMG submission 192420) | Freshwater microbial communities from meromictic Lake La Cruz, Castile-La Mancha, Spain - LaCruzMarch2017_8m | ecosystem: Environmental > Aquatic > Freshwater > Lake | place: Spain...
ACGTGGAGCCGCTGGAAGCCCGCGTGGTGGCCGGCCGGCGAGTTGCTTGCGACCGCGGCCGCCAGGGCGAGGCTGGTCATGCCAGTGAAGATGCGGGTGCCGGTGCCGGTGCCGGTCTCGTTGTAGCCAGCGTCCGGGAACGCGGCGCGGGTGGCGAAGAAGAACCCGCCGCCGCCGAGTCCGCCGCGCAACCAGAGGGTGCTGGCCGCTCCGTCACGCCGGCTTCACTGCTTCTCCCGAGGCGTGAGGCGGTCTGCTGGCATCTCAAGGAGCCCACCGCGGGGGAGTCGGGGGGGGCCGAGTCGCCAAACGGGCCCGGGCTTGGGGCTTCCACCCATCGAACCGGCCCGCTTGTTTCCAGCAGCCCCGTTGGGTTGGCGGCAATGCAAAGATTGCACTCCGGCTCGTAAACTTGGAATCGGTCGGGTTGGCCCTGAGGGTCAGGAGCTTCAGGCTGCTCCCAGCCACCACCCGTCGCCTTTGTTTTCAGGCTTCTCCCTTTGCCATCGGTGGGTCTTTCCGATTCCAGACTGCCGTGAAATCGATCATCGCTACCGTCTTCCTCTCCGCCTTGCCTTGTCATGGGCAGATTTTTGCGGATGTCGCCGTCTCCCAAGGCACCACCCCGGTGGGTTCTTTCCGGATCTTGCTGGCCCATGACAAAGCCCCGCGGACCTGTGCCAACTTCATCGGTCTCGCCACGGGTGAGCGTCCCTGGATTCGGGAGACTTCCTATCGACTGGTCGAGAACACGCCCTTCTATGACGGCAGGATCTTCCATCGCCTCATCCACAATTTCATGATCCAGGGTGGCTCCTCGGACGGGCTTGGCTCCGCGGGATCCGGCTACGCCATCCAGGACGAGTTCCACCCCGACCTCCGCCACTCCGGTCGTTACATGGTCTCCATGGCCAAGGCCAGCCTTCCGGGAACGGGCAGTTCCCAGTTTTTCATCACGCTCCAGGCCGCGGCTCATCTGGATGACAAACACTCGGTTTTCGGCGAGGTGATTTCGGGGCGGGAGATCATCGATGCCTTCGCCAATCCGGCGCTCTTCCCCACCGGGGCCTCCGATCGACCGGTCACCAACATCCGGATTGATTCCGTCACCGTGAGCGGGCCATCGCTCGCGGGTTTCGATATCCACGATCCTGCGCTCGAGCTGCCCACTTTCGAATCCGTGCGCGGTGTCCCGTTCCGGAACACCGCCGACGGGAGTTTCACGGTAAGTTTCGATCGTGAAGCCAGACACAGTTATCTCTACGCTTACTCGTTGGATCTCAGTTCATGGACGCCTTTCCGCCATATCCTGAGCGTTGATGCCAGTGCCGCCTACCCCTTCAAAATCCAAGGCGTGACCTTCGACCGGTTCTTTGCCGGCATGCAGGCCGTCGACTATTCTTTCCTCATCAATCCCTCCGCCGCCGCCATTCCAGCCGGTTCACCCTTGCGATTCTCCACCCGCTCCGGCCACACCCTCACGCTGGTCCCGAACGGGGCGGGAGGAGGCAGCTGGTCTCACAGCCAGGGTGGCAGTGGCGTTCTGACCAGCTTCTCCGTGTCCGATCCGGTACCCCCCGCCGGGGATTTCCTATCCCCGTCCAATCAGTCGCACTTCATCCCGCTGCTGAGCCTCCAGTTCACCTTGGATCGACCGGGTGGCCCGGCCAACCGCACCTATCATTCGATGACACTGGATTTTCGAACTCCGTCCTCGGGCTGGAGCGATGGATATGGCGCGACTTCCTCCAGCGCCTCCGACCGGGTCAATTTCCTTCACGGATTTTCCGTTGGGACTCCGTAGGCGCGGTTCACCTCAACTTGGTTCGCTCGAATCCTGAGGAGAGGGGGACGATTCATTCGACTCCATCCCTGACGCTCCGCGACCCGGACGGCGGAACGGCCACCTCCTGGAGGGCCCTGAGGAAAGCCCTCAACGCCGCCGCCATCAACGCCTCGCTGCGGGCTCACCCACCGGCCGTCGCCGGCGCCGGAGAGTCGCCAGCGCCATCATCGCCACCAGCGTCGCACCCGCCGGTTCCGGCACGGCGTTGAGCGAGATGTAATTCTGGATCGTCGGGGCGTAGTTGCCGGTGTAGGTGTGGATCGTGGCCGGGCGGTTGGTGACGCCGGTGCCGGGATCGAGGTCCACGGTGCCGATCGCCCAGGCGATTCCTGAAACGACCAGGTTTCCGGCGGATAGGCTCATGAGCGGGCTGCCGGAGTCCCCGCCAGCGAGGTTGGCTTCGTAGGGAGTGTGGAAGAATCCCGCGTCGCCGGGCTGGTTTTGCACCATGATCAGCACATCGCCGGTGACGCCCGAGACGGTGACTCCGCTTTGGAAGCCCTCGACCCGATTGGTCCCCACCGCTTGGTTGGTGGGCGGATAGCTGCCGTAACTGCCGGTCGTGGGCGAGATGCCGGACAGGTAGACCGGGGCATTGGCGAGTGCGGAAGCCCCGAATGATCCGGCGCTCAGGACGGTGGTGGAGATCGCATAGGTCGCGATCGTGCCCGGCACCGGCGCCGAAAGATAGCCGAGCCAGAGATCGGTGCCCCCGACCTGCTGGACGCCGGCGATGGTGCGGGTGACCGGGGTGGCGGACGGGTCGTTGCCCGGGTGGAAGAGGACCGACTGTCCGATCCCGCTGCCGGGGGATCCCGGGTGGAAATGCCGGGCGCTCAGGAAGACATTCGCTGAGATCATCGTCACCCACTTCCCGTCCGCCGACCGCCCCACGCCGGACCAGTCATAGGCCGCCGCGATGAAGCCGGGGGCATCCGCGAAGCGGTCGTTGGTGGCTGCCGTGAAATTCTGGATCGAGATCGCCGCCGGGGCCGCCGTGACGAGGGCGAGCGCCAGCCCGATGCGGGAAATGGCTGACGGGCGGGTCGGACCGGCGATTCTGCCGGTTCCGCCCGTGGACGCCGGGGCAAGCCCAGCGTGGTGCGAAGCAGGCGCCGCCAGCGGCCGCTTCGATCCTGATTTCGGTGTGCTGGATCGTGGCGTTATCACCTTACAGAAAAACAGTTCCAGACGACTGCCGCGTCGGCGTGGTTGGGATTGGCAAACAAGCCCAAGACGGCGACGGCGGTCGCGCGTGATAAAAGATTTCTCATGATCGATTTCGTTTGTGAATGGCTCGATGGTTCCAAGTCGAAAGCGGTCGACGGAGGAGTCGATATTCCTTCTATCACATGCTGACGGTTATGCTTCCTCGGCAGGCAACGGCGAGGGCGAACGCCATGAAAAGGTGGAGGCAGGTGCAAAGATTGCACGCCGGTCCGCAAAACCGGAATCGTATCGTCCGGTCCCGAGGTGAAGGAAGTTCAGATTGAGAAAAGGTCCGTTCCCAGCAGGGGAGAGGACAAGCCGCGGAGTGCCGGGTGCCCCGCTCCACCCGGCGGCATGCGCCCGGATTTCGGCAGTGGAAAGGCTGGCGTCGCCCCTGCGGTCGGGAGCCACGGCGGCTTCACCGCAGGTACTTGCCGAACAACGTGAGGGAGTCGGTGGGAAGAGCCCCGAAGCGTTTTGCCATCGCCGCGGTTTCCTTTTCCACTTCCGGCCGGGCGCTGAAAGTCCAGTGCTGGATGTCTCGGTAGGCGGGGTCGAGGAAGCGGGCGAAGAAACACAGGTTGAGCAGGCCCGACCGTGCCTGGAAATCCGGGTGAACGGCGCGGGCGTGGACAAAGACGGCATCCGCGCGCACCCGGCGGACCAACTGCACCGCCGCGATCCGCCCCTCGAGCCGGACCACGGTGGACAGCAGGGGATCATGCGCCATTTCCATCGCTGCGGTCGATTCGCCGTTCCGGGTCGCTCCGAGGTCGGTGATGTCGTGGGCTTTGACGATCGCGTTCACCTCGTGCAGATCGCCGGGCTCGAGGGCGGAAACGGCGAGGCCGGGATATCTTCCGGCCGACCTTGCGAGGCTCTGGCGGGCCCGTGCGAAGCGCTGCTCCATCGCGGGATCCCGGGTCGCGGACCACCAGGTGTCGGTGCGGCGGACCCCGTAGCCGGCGGCCATCAGCGGCGGGCAAATCGGGCTGGCCGCGGGCAGGTTCAAGGCCAGCAGGTGGAGGCCGAGTTCGCGCCCCAAGGATTCCATCCGACCGAGCAGCTCCGGTAGCAGCGGGCCGTCCAGAAAGCGCGGGCGGATCTGCAGGTGGAGGTTGCCGACTTCGCCGCTTCCCCCGGCGAGACAAATGGCGGCGACCAGACGTTCCGGTTCGCCACAGACGGCCACCAGCGGATGCAAGGTGCCCTCGAGGCAGGTCCGGCTTTCGAGGAAATCGAAAGTCCGCATGGCTTCGTCGGGCCAAGGCGGCCGGATGGCCGGGGTGTTGGCGTTGCGGGTCATCGGGGGATCGGGTAACAGGTCAGCGGTTGCGCATCCTTGCGCAGGCCATCGCGCATGGCGGCGGTGGCCTTGCGGGCGCGCTCCAGGCCGGTGCTGGCTTCGCTCCAGTGATTGGCGCGCGGCGGGCCGGCCTTGTGGGCCTGTTGCAAAAGGCCGGTCGCCTCGTCACGGTCCGCCGCGGAGGCGACGGGGAAGAACTTCAGCAGGATGGCCCGGGGGTGATCCAGGTCCGGCGATTGCCGCAGGGTTTCGGCGGCAAAGACCGCAGCGGCGGGATCACCGCGATGCGCCGCACAGCGGGCGAGGATCAGGCTGGCCAGCGGATGATGGCCGAAGAGTTCGAGCGCCTTCCGGGCGGCGGATTCCGCCTCGGTCCATTCCTCGCGCGCCGCCAGGCAACGGGCCAGGCCGAGCCAGGCCTCGGGCCGTTCGGGATCGCTAGCCAGGCAGGTCCGGCAGCAGTTTTCGGCCAGTCCGGGATCGCCCTGGTGGAGCGCCAGCAAGCCGCGGAGCAGGGTGAAGGCCGGCCGGAGCTCGCCGGTCCGGGGATCGAGGTTGCCCGGGTGGCCCAGCAAGCGGGCCGCGGTGGCGTGGTCCTGACACTGGATCGCCAGCGAAAGCAAATGCTGCCGGAGGTCGATCTGCCCCTCACCGAAGTCAAAGAGCGGGGCCAGCGCGTCCATCGCCTCCCGGAGCATGCCGCAGCGGATCAAGGCCAGCGCGAGATGATGCCCGGCCAGCGGGTTCTCCGGCCGCGCGGCCATCGCGTGATACAGCGGCTCCACCGCTTTCGCCGGACGGCCCGCGGCCATCAGGCAGAGTCCGAGATGGAGCTGATGCTCCCGCGCGGCCTCGAGGCCCCATCGTTCGGCGGGCAGGACCTTGGCGACGCGGGTCCCGGGGCAGAGCGGAGCCCAGCTTGCGATCTTTTCCGGCGGGCGGGCGGGCATCTCCATTTCAAACCAGGGTCTGCCCGCCATGTCGCGGCCGACCGGCAGGCCGAGCCAATGCAACAAGGTGGGTGTCACATCGAGGATCGACGCCGGCGGCGGGCTGCCTCCCCGGAGGATCCCGGGACCGGAAACCAGCGCCATGCCGGGCGGAGGGGCCTTGTCGCCGATGAGGACCTGCCCGGCGGATGCGGCCGGGCCGGCCTTGAATCCCCGGTCGGAAACCAGCAGCAGGGTGAGGTCCTCACCGGCGGTGGCCATCATTTCGCCGAGCAAGGCATCGTGCACCCGGTAGGCCCCGTCCATCACCGCGCCATACCAGCGGCGTTCGCGCAAGGTAGCGCCCGGCGCGTCTCCGCGGAACGCCATGAAATCCTGACCCACGGATTCCAGGAAAGCATCAAAGACCGCGAAGGCGCGCCAGGGCCGGCGGGCCTCCTGCTCGTCCTCCAGCAGGGCCATCGTCGTATTGTGGGTGGTGTAAAGGCGTGCGAGATGGTGGACGAGCCGCCCGACCCGCGGATCGCCCGCCAGGTCCATCTCCGTGGCATGGGGGAGGAAAAAGCCCAGCAGGCGGGGGTCGATTTCCTCCATCCGCGCCCGGCAGCCGGCGAGCCGCCCGGCGAGTTGCGGCGGCTGGACCGCATCCTCCGGCAGCGGCCACTCCGCCCCGGGCTGGCCGGGCACCCGCGACCAGGCATCCGACACCATCCCGCCCTCGACCGGCTCCGCCGGATGCGAGGCGGGCCAGCCGATCACCTGATGGCGGAGACCGCGGGCGCTGAGGAGGTTCCAGAATGCCGGAACGCAGCGGTCGCCGCTGGAAAAAGCCAGTGGCCTGCCCGTCGCCGGATCAAAGGCCGGCTGGCTGATGATGCCGTGCTCGTGAGGCCAGCAACCGGTGGCCATGCTGGTGGCCTGCATGGTGCCGAGATACGGCGGGATCCCGGCGAGCGACAGCCGGGTCCCGTTCTCGAGTTGCCGGGAGAGGACCGGCAGCAGGCCCGCCGCGGCCAGCGGCCCGGCGACCTGCCAGTCCATGCCCTCCCGGGCCAGCAACAGCACGCGGCGTTCAGACATGGGCGACGGATCCCTGCGCCTTCCTCCGGGAACGCAGCAGGAGCGATCCCCCTAACAGGGAGGCCAGTGCCAGTGAACCCGAAGGCTCGGGCACCGCGCTGATCGCGGCCCCCCCGATCGTCAGCGGCGTGTCGAGGGTCCGGCTCACCAAAGCGCCCGCAGCGGGCAGCCCGGTGACGACCCCGGCGAGAGTGAGGAGACCGGCGTTGCGGCGGCGGGTGGAATCCGGGGTGGTGGTTAGAAGCACGGGTCAGACCCCCATCATGCGTCCGACCCCGTCAATGGTGAACGCGTGATCGGGAATGCAAGATTTGCATCCCGGATCTGCGATCTGAAATCTCATCATTGAGAAAGCCATTGAATTCAACAGATAAGATATGAGTTTGAATTTCAGGGTGAGGCCTCTGGACGCGACTTCGCGCGGCCGCGGTTCCTGCCGCGGAGTGCAAAATCTGCATGGCGGCGGGTGAGCTTTCTCAAGCGGAGGATGGCACCCCGCGCATTCCGCGGGAATTCTCCGGGCGTCCCGAGATCGGACGCGGCCTGGCCGCGGCGAACGGGCTCCCGTAACCGCCCTTGCCCGGCCGGACGACCGGTCCGTGCTCTCCTTGCTTTTCCACCCACGATCCAGTGCTCCGCATCCCATGACCCCGGCCCGCAAATTTCTGATGCTCGGTTCACTGCTCGCCGCGCTGGGCGCCGGTGGCTGGTTCGCCCTGAAGCGCCCGGCGGCGGTCGCCGCGGAGCCCTTGCCGGCAGCCTCACCGGCCGCCGCCGTCGCGGACGATGGCTTGTCGTCCCGCGCCGTGGCGGACAATTTCACCCGGGCGACCACCCAGGCCGAGCGCTTGAAATGGGTGCGGCAGCCGGATGCGGTCGCGGCGGCGATGGAGCCGTTTTTCAGCTCCGGCAAAGGCGCCGCGGAAGTGGTCGCCAAGCTCGATGCCATCGCGCCCGGCAGCGCGGGCGACCTCGCCTACGAGCGCTTCGCCGTGACGATGGCCGATGGCACGCGGCGCCTGCTCTGCCTTTTGCCGGCCGCGGGTGGCGTGAGGGTGGATTTCAAGGCCTACGCCCGCCACGGCTCGGTGGCGTGGAGCGACCTCCTGGACGGCCAGGCCAAGGAGGCCGGCGAAATGCGCGTGTTCATCGAAAAGGGCGACTACTACAACTTCGGGTTCAAGCACGAGGTGCGCTGGCAGTGTCTCACCGTCACCACGCCGGACCTCGACGTCCCGGTGTGGCTGTATCTCGCCCGCACCGATCCAGCCCTCAAGGTGCTGGAAGAAACCAACAGCCTGAAGCCGCTCCGGGTCACCGTGGCCGTCCGCGCGGTCGGCGACAGCCATCTCCGGCGGCAATTCGAAATCGTGGCCGTCCACGCCGTCGACTGGGTCGTCCCGGATTAAACCATCCATCACGTGAGCAAGCGAAAATCAAGTGGCGGCTACTTTGCCGACCGTCCCGACCTGCGTTGGAAAGTCAGGATCTGGAAATACATGGTGCCGACCTGGATCGTCGGCCTGGTGGTGTTCGTGGGGGTGGCCGCCGTCGCGGCCAAGCCGGCCTACATGGCATTCCGCGGGTATCGGATCGACCGGAACCTGGTCGCCGCGCAGGACGCCGCGCAAGCCGGGGATTGGGGCACCGCGCGCAACAAGGCCCGCAACGTCCTGCTGGTCCGCCGGGATGATCTGACCGCCGCCCGGATCTGGACGAAAGCCCTCGGCAAGCTGGAAGACCGTGGCGCGGCCTCCGCCGCTTTCTCGCTCTTCATGGACCCGCGCGCCTCCCGCGAGGACCGTCTGGAAACCCTGCGGGTGCTGGCGGTCCAGGCTCCCCAGGCGATGGCGATGCAAGCCTTTGTCAACCTGCCGACCGATCTGCGCCTTGATGCCTCCTTCCGCGCCGCCATCACTCCGCTGCTGATCAAGCAGGGTGCCCCTGAAATCGCCGAGCAACAATTGCGCCAGGTGTCGACGCTGCACGACCTGCCCGATGTCCGCCTTGAATTGCTCCGCGTGCTGCTCAGCCGCCCGGAAGTCGGCCGCGTGGCGGAAGCTCGCGAGATCTTCGCCAGCCTGATCGGGGACAAGTCGGACGAAGCCGCACTGGCGGCCCTGCTGCTGCTCGGGGAAGTGCCGGGCGGCCTGGTCGACGGCCCGCCACTGCCCGATCTTCCCGCCTGGCTTGACGGTCAATCGTCCGCCACCACCCGCCATCACCTGCTCGGCCTGCAACCGTCGCTGGAGAGCGATCCGGATTCCGCGGACTCCATCCATCAGAGGGCCATCCGGAGATTCATCGAGACCGGCCCGGCGGCCCTCGGCACCTGGCTCGCCGAGCGGGGTCAGGACGAGCTGGCCGTCAAGACCCTGGAGGAGCCGGCCCGGACCAAGCCGGACGTGTTCTCGGTCCGCCTGCGGATCCTGCAGAAGCTGCGCCAGGACGAGGAGCTCGAAGAGGCGCTTGCCAGCCCCACCGCCGGTGCGGACCCGATCGAGATCGAGCTGGCACGGGCGGCCCTCGCCCTTTCCCGCAACCAGGCCGATCTCGTGGAAAGCGCCCTGAACAAGGCGCTGGAGCTGGCAAAGACCGACCGCAGCCGCAATCGCTTCATCGAAATCGCCGGGCTGGCCGGAAAGTATGGAGCTTCCGAGGCCGCCGAACGGGCCTGGGTGGAAGCGGTGCGGGCCGGCTGGGGGCCGCTGCCCTTGTATGCCGAGCTCAAGCCGGTCGTCGATTCGTTCGCGGCCCAGGGGCGCTCCGAAGATCTGCTGGCCCTGTGCGAGGGGCTGGTCCGCTTCGAACGCTACAACCCGGAACTCCAGCTGGATTTCCACTACCTGGCCCTGCTCCACAACGTCCTGCCTCCCAAGACGGTGGGCGAGATCGTCGGGAAGCTGAAGGAAGCGCTGGGCACGCCCGAGTGCGACCGCGTCCTGATGCTCGTCCGCCTGATGGAAGGAAATGCGGAAGCGGCGCTGGCCGCCCTGCCGGAGGAAAAGGATCGCGGGAAGGAAGGGGCCGCGATGATCGCCGCGATGACCGGCACCGCCCGCCTGATCAACGGCGAAACCGAAGAGGCGACCCGGCTCCTCAACGAAGTCGATTGGACCGCCTTGATGCCGCAGGAGGCGATCGTCCTGCGCGGCTTGCTGACGAAATCGAGAAACTCCGATCCGACCATCCCGGAGATCGCCGTGCCGGTACAGGAACTCGACCCTGAACAGACCCCCGCGTGGCGCAAGGCCGTCGAGAAGGCGGCGGCGGACCGCGCCAACGGCAACCTCCCGGCCTTGCCGATGCCGAAGGTCGACAGCCCTCCGCCCGACCCAAGCCAGCCCGCGGAGGATCTGCCGCCGCCTTGAATCCGCCTTTGCCCCTAAACCTTGCCATGCCGGGCTCCCGACTTCCCGACCACGCCATGAAAACCCTTTTGCTCCTTCCCGCCCTCCTTCTGTTCCATGCGCCGACCTGCCAGGGATTCACCATCGTTCTCAACCCGGCCGCGGGGATGGATCCTCTCGCCCAGGCCGGGTTCCGAAGCGCCGCGAACTACTGGGAATACCAGTTCACCGATCCCGTGACCGTCAATCTCTCGATCGGCTTCAGCGCGCTCGGCTCCGGCATTCTCGCCCAGGCAGGTTCCAGTAGGGTCCAGATCCCGGTGGCGACGGTAAAGAGTGCCATGACTGCCGATGTGATCAGCACGAGCGACGCGGCCGCGATCTCCCATTTCCCCGCTCTGAGCGACGGCTTCTTCCTGTCCTTCCTCACCCAGAAGGATACCGAGGGGGGCAGCACCGTCATCTCGCTGGACAACGATAAGTTCCTCGACGGTTCGAATCGGTACAACAACAACGCCGTTCTCGATGTCACCACCGCCAACGCCAAGGCACTGGGCTTCAGTCTGACCAATCCCCCGATCGCGGACGCCTCCATCACCTTCAGCTCCGCCTTCAGCTGGGACTTCGACCAAAGCGATGGCGTCGGCCCGGGACTCCAGGATTTCGTCGGCGTGGCCATCCACGAGATCGGCCATGCGCTTGGCTTCGTGAGTGGTGTCGATACCGTCGACTACGCCATCACCCACCCGAGCGATCTGGATCCCTACGCGATCTATTCGGTCATGGATCTCTTCCGCTACTCCGCGGCGGGGACCCTCAACCTCGCCGCCGGTGCCGACGCGTATTTTTCCCTGAATGGCGGGGCCACCAGCCTCGGCGGCTTCTCAACCGGGGTGTTCAATCTCAATGGCGATGGCCGCCAGGCCAGCCACTGGAAGGACAACCTCGGCCTCGGCATCATGGACCCCACCGCGAATCCGGCCGGCCAAATCAATTCGCCTTCCGAGCTCGACCTGCTGGTGTTCGACGTGATTGGCTGGGACCGGGTTTCCCCGGTGCCGGAGCCCGGCAGCGCGTTCGGTTTGCTCGGCCTGCTTGGCGGTGGCCTGCTGCTGCGGCGCCGCGGCCGTTAGCGGCAGCCATTCCTCGTCCGCCCCGTGCTCCGGTCGCCGGGCTCAGCTGGGGACGCCGCGGACCTCGAGGTAGCCGAGGGCCCGGGCGCGGCTCAGCGCCTGCTCGCGGCTGACCACCTGAAGCTTCCGGTAGATCCGCTTGATGTGGCTGTGGACGGTGCCGGAGCTGATCGAGAGCCGCTCGCCGATTTCCTTGTAGATCAATCCCCCGGCGCTGAGGGTGAGCAGGTCGATCTCGCGCGGGGTCAGGCCTTCCTCCGGTTGCGTGGCGTTGCGGCCACGGAACTCATCGATCAGGAAACGGGCGACCGAAGGGCTGAGCGTGGACCGGCCTCCGTACACCGCGCGCACGGCTTCCAGGGTCTCGCTCACGGGCATGCCCTTGATCACGTAGCCGGCCGCCCCGGCGCGCAGCGCGGCGAAGAGGGATTCCCGGTCGTCGTGGACGGTGTGGACCAGCGGGTGAAGCCGCGGATTCTGAAAGGTGGCGGCGGCGATCAGGTCGACCCCGGAGACTCCCGGCAGGCTGAGGTCCACCAGCATCACGTCCACCGCCAGCCAGTCGGTGAATTCCATCGCTTCCTCGGTGCTCGCGTAGGAGCCCGCGACGGAAATGTCCGGCTGCATCGTCATGATGCGGGTCAGGGAGTCGAGCAGGCCCAGGTCGTCCTCCACGATCACCAGGCGGATGGCCGCGGCCGCGTCGCGGACGAAGCCGTCACCGGATCCCGGGCTTTCAAGCGGTCCGCGGGGTGGGGGATCGTTGGGGGAGGCCTGCATTGATCCACATTAGAATGTCATCCGGCGCACGGGCAAGGGGATTGAGGGGAGATGCAAATTATGCATCTTTTGGATTACGGGCGGCGCGAGGCGAAGTTGCAGATTCATGATGTAAAACTTGCATCCTCCACGCAACCTTGGCATTGACCAACACAGGGTTTCGCACTTTTTACATCATCGTCTTTCAACACCTTCCAACCCTCCGGCATTTCGGCTGCGGACTCATCCTCTGCACGGTTTTCGTTTGCCCGGGGCTAAGGTCCGAAGAGCTCCCGCCGCTCACGGTCACCGCCGGCCGGCCGCAGGATGATGGCACGGATCCGGCGGCCGGCTTCCCGCTGCTGGATGCCGCCGCGCTGGCGGTGCTGCCGGTCCAGAAGGGCACCTATCAGGATTTGTTCGCGACCGTCGCCGGGGCCTATGGCGGCAGCATGTCGGTCGGCACCTTCAGCTTGCGCGGGTTGAATCAGGACGGCCTCTTCTACAAGGTCGGGACGGCAGCCAATCCGCTCATCGTGGTGATGGAGGATGGCGCGCCGCTTTCCGTCGCGACGCTGCGCTACCTGCCGCCGGTGCTGTGGGACCTGGACGGTGCCGAGGTGCTTCGCGGCCCGCAGTTTCTCGGGCCGGGCCCGAACGGCATGGGCGGCGCGTTGCGGCTCCACACGGCCGCGGCAGGATTCGGCCACGACGGCACCGCGCTGCTCGAAGCGGCCGGAAACCGGACCCTCCGCGCCGGCATCGCCCAGGATTTCGTCCTGCAGCCCGATGAACTCGCGCTGCGGATTTCGATGCATCACGGCGAGAGCGATGGCGAGGTGACCAATCTCTCCAACGCCGACGAAGCCTTCGGCGCGACCCGGCGCGACCGCTACCAGGCCCGCTTGCGCTGGCAGCCCCGCAAGAGCCGGGACGCGCGCTATGACCTGTCGCTGGTCCATGACCGGTCCTACGGCAATCCCTTCAGCACGGCCCGGGCGGTTTCCGGCCACGACCTGCTGGATCGCAAGACCGCGCTCAACCTGGATCCCTCCTACCCGGCCCGGCGGGACGCGGCCATCCTCAACGCCACCCTCGAGCTGCCCGGGGACCTGGAATTGAAATCCACCACCGCCCTCCAGCGGCTCGAGGTGAATCCATTCATCGATCTCGACGAGACCTCTGTCCTCCGTTGGGTGGCCAACGGGAACATCGACGAACGGCGCCTCACCCAGGACCTGAGCATTGCCCGCGACGAGGGACCGTTCCAATGGCGGGCCGGCGGCTACCTCGAGGCTTCCAGCCACGAGCTCGGCTATTCCGGCATCGGCGTCCGGCCGCTTCCCGCCGGCGCGCCCTTTCGCAGCATCGGCCGGGAAGACGTGGGGGTGCTGGCCCTCTACGGCCGCGGCGACCGGGAGTTCCGGGAAAACCTCCACCTCACCGGCGGCCTGCGCCTCCAGCACGAACGGCGGGACGTCCAGGTGGCCGCCGAGCTGGAACCCCGGCCGGAAACGCGATCCGCCGCCGACACCGCCGACACCGTGCTGCTGCCCGAACTCGGGCTCCAATGGCGGCCGGACGACCAGGGAGTCGTCGGCATCCGGGTGTCGCGCGGCTTCCGCGGCGGCGGCGTCAGCTACGCGCCCAGCCTCGGCAGCACCCGGCCCTACGAGGCGGAGTCCTCGTGGGATCTCGAACTCCATGGCCGGACGGAGCCACTCGATACCCTCGCGCTCTCCGCCGCGCTCTTTCATTCGTGGCTGGAAGACCAGCAGATCACCTTCGACTCGCCCGGCGGCCTGAAGTCCATCGACTCCTACATTGCCAATGCCGCCCGCTCGCGGCGCTACGGCGGCGAGCTGGAGGCCCGCTGGCAACCGTGGCAGCCGCTGGCCCTCACCGGCACCCTCGGCTGGGTTCACAGCGCGTTCGACGAGCTGGTCCTCGACGGCGTGGACCGCTCCGGCCAGCCCTTCCCGAACGCGCCGGAATGGACGGCTTCGCTCGGCGCTTCCTACCAGCATCCCTCGGGCTTCTTCGCCAGCGCGCTGTTTTCCTGGGCGGATGCCACCTACACCGATCCCGCCAGCCCGGCGGTCACCGCGCTCGAGACCCGCCGCCTGCTGGGCGCCCGCCTCGGCTACTCGTGGCCGCACGCCAGCGTCTACTTCTTCGGCAGCAACCTGCTGGATTGCGACTACGCCGTGGCGAAGTTCGACAACTCCGCGAAAGGCCTGCCGGTCTCCGGCCAGATCGCCCCGGGACGGAGCTTCGGTCTCGGCTGCCGGTTCACCTGGTGAGCGCGGGCCCCGCCAGGGATCTCCGCGATCCCTTGCCGGGCCTCATGCGGCTCGACGCGCTGCATGGCGACCCTCAGTCTTGGGGAATTCAGAGCCCGGCAGGAACGGCTCCACCGGGAATATGAAAGAGCCATCTGCCGCCGGAGATCGTTTCCCGGATCGACTGGCCGTCGCTGGCGCTGCTGCCCGGCTCGTTCATCAAGTCCAGCCTCCAGCAGGTGCATGCGGACCTACTGTTTTCCGCAAGCATGGGCGGGCGCGAGACTTTGCTCTACCTGATAACTCATGCTCCTCTACGCACTGCACGCGGACAGCGATCTTGACGCGGAAACAATTTATCATAACCTGTCGAGCAATCCCGAACTGGAAAAGAATACCATGTCCGTCGCCGAAAAATTGATCGCCCAGGGAATAAATAGAGGCCTTGAAGCAGGATCATGGATCGGGCGGATCCAGCTTCTCGAAGAATTTCTCGACCTGCCGGGGACTTCCGGTGAGTCGCTTGCGGCTCTCCGCCTTGAGGAGCTCAAAGCCCTGCAGGAACGGCTCCACCGGGAGTATGAGCTGCGCTTCAAGCCGTGAGTAAGACGAATTTCATTTGCTGAGGGACGGACCTTTTCGCCGCGGACGAACGGTGTCCAAAGTTGAGGTTTAACATCTCGCGTAAATCAGGCGGAGGCGGGCGCAGGCCTCGTGCCACGGGCACGGGACCAGCAGTTGGGCGCGCAGCCAGCGGATGAACTTCACGCCGCGCTG
>Ga0247843_1006769_pt1 | contig 14684 bp, 9 predicted proteins | sample LaCruzMarch2017__FD_192420 | JGI IMG/M metagenome (GOLD analysis project Ga0247843, IMG submission 192420) | Freshwater microbial communities from meromictic Lake La Cruz, Castile-La Mancha, Spain - LaCruzMarch2017_8m | ecosystem: Environmental > Aquatic > Freshwater > Lake | place: Spain...
AACAGGTAAGGATAACCCTAGTCGTGGCTAGGGCTAATGCGTCATCTATGGGACCATACACTCTGTCTATGGGGATACTCTAGGCAAGGGTACATTCCGTATGTATCCGTCCTTGAGGGTTCCAACAACAAACCTAACTGTGGAATAATAAAATATTCCTCGATATATGATTGAAGCAGTACGCATCAGCTCATGGGATAGATATATGATCTGAGATGGGACCTGTCTTTCTCCACTTCTTGTTCCCCAATCCGTATGAATGGTGGTAAGGTGCTGAACAAGTACCTGGATTTGTGGATTGACTTTGGACTGTGTATCATCGGTGTTGATCTCAGGGATTTAGTGTTTAGTAAAACTTGTTGGCATTGTCAAAAAATATTGTGATGACATTTCTTGTAAAGTGATGCCGTTGTTAGGACGACGAGAGTGTGGACTCTAAGAAAAAAAGCACCATGTGCGCCACATAAGATAAGCCATAACCTAGCATGTGTTCAATTCGGAAAAACATTACAATAAACGAAGAATTCGAGGGTTCAAAGTAGTTTACTTTTCATTTACTCAATGTATACCACCCATAACGTGGTACGTGGTACAATTTTTTGACTACTAAGACATCTAAAGTCCAAAGTGTTCAAGGATACCCTTGCCATCCACGGCCTCCTGTGCCAAGAAACCGGCAGCGGCAAGCATGGCAAGCCGACCATTCTGTAGCTCCTTTGTGATCATCAAGTTGAGTTCCTCGGGATCCTCCGGCTTCAAGCCCAAGGGATCAAAGCCGATGTCGCCTGGGTAATAATCTGAGGTATATAGTAGATTACAAGGAAAAATGGGTGAATCGTATGAAGTTACAAATTTTATCAACAACGTAGATATGTACGAGAAGGAAAAATTGAACCTCCTTTCACTGCCATCAACATACTATTGACTCACCATCACGGAGCAGACCCGGTTGATCATACTTGGCATTGGCAGGATCGACCCAACCGATCTGTGCACGCTGTGCCTCAGCTGCACCAATGAAGGTCACGATGAGTGCATCCCACCCATCAGGTACCTGTGTGAAGTGTGAAATGGCCGGGCCAGAGATTTGTCCATCGAAGAGGAACGAGCTGCCCTCGACGGCCTCGCCGACGAAGAAACCAAGTACGGCAAGCATGGCAACACGACCATGTGTTACCTCGGCCTCACGGTATCGCTTTAGTGTTACCTCATCGGCTTTGTCGGCAAAGCCTGCAGGATCGAAGAAACCCATGGGATCGAGTGCACCAGGCATGTTATCGACGGTGAAGGCATTCATGGCGACTGTGTTCGTCCGTGTGATGGGCGCGGGTGCGAAGGCGACGGCAGAGCCGACGAGAGCGGAGGCGAGGACAATCTTCATCATGATGTTGGTGTTATTGGGTGGTATGGTGGGTTATGTCGAATCTTCGCTCCAGCGACGTGTGCGAGATGATGTGTGGTTGGGTACGTAGATATCTTTCCGCGACGTGTGTGTGAGGCTGAACACGTACTTGTACACCCGCGCAAAAATCTAATACTCCGCCTCTCATTTCTTTTGTCTTTTACAAAACCAAGACAAAAAGAGGAGTAGGTATCGTAGTAGAGTAAGGACGACGAGGACGATGCCTACCGTCAGCACGGCATCAATCATCTTCCATGGGAGCTGGTGAATAGTGCGTCGAGGGGGAATAGTAACAGCAGCAAGGAGAAACGCAGGGTAACAACTACCAATGATGCTTCTGTGGCAAACGTGAAAGCTGAAGTAGTTGTTCTTGATGGGTCGATTCGAATAAATGCCACGGATACAGCTCAGGATAGTGGAGTAAAGCAACCACCTTACAAATCTATTGGGTTGGATGATACTATCAACGTAGAAGACAATAAGAGCAATATACCATCATCCGAGTTCAAATTCGAAGCTGAATGTCATACCACCTGTCAACGAAATCGTCTTATTATTCAGCAAAAGATTGACAACTTTGAAGAGGAAGAATGCCACGAGGCATCCAAACCAAAAGTAGACAAAGCGAGGCAAAAGCAAAAGGACTTCTTTGATCATGTCGATGAATTGAAGGCTTACAAGGAGGAGCATGGTCATCTTAAATTGAAGGTGAAAGAAGATAAAAGCCTTTATAATTTTTGTCGCCACATGAGAGAAGCACGAAGAGCTATAAACTCGGGAAAAGTCACAGAGAGAAAACTGACTGAAGACCGAATAGCAGCTTTAGACGCGATTGGTTTCACCTGGAATCCTCAGGGTTTAAACATGCCATCAACATTGTCCTGTTCTGTGATGAGTAAGAGTACACTTCAAGCAACCATCCCCAAAATTAATATAGGTGATGTTGGATCCAATTTCGTAAGGAGTTTGACTCTGGATGGTATAATGGAAAGGTCATCAAAATTCTTCCTCATGCTCTTAGTGGACGGGATCGTAGGTGCGTCTATGAAGATGGTGATTGTGAGGATCCATGCTTGGTGATTGAAAAGACTTGCCACGTTGTTGCCACATGAATATGTGGGTGTAATCTAAGTGGCGATTAAACATGGGAATGCCTGAGCGGATGTGGTTACCACAAGGATATATCCGTTTTAGCTGTAAAGGAGAAGGCCATTTACAAAAGGAGGATCCACTATGTAGGAGCACTTGCACAACAGAACTTCAGATGAGTGTGTATTGACTCATGCAATAACATTTTAGACTACATAGTATTCTTCATCTCTCCACTTTCAGTATTCCAGAAGAGAGTTCTTTTCGAATCGGAATCTTCTATCTTCACCCAAGAGCTATTGATATGATCGTTATTAGCGGCTGCAATTACCTCATGCTCATTTATGCTATCAATTGCTAGTTTTGCATTTTGAGAGGATTCGTCTACTACAATACTCGGTGTTTGTGATTGTTTTCTCTTCTCTATGCTCTGACCGTTGGTATGTATTTGTTGCTTAGGCACATTTTCTTGACCCCTTGATTCTAAATCTCGTTGTTGCATTCGCTGAGCAAGTCCTCCAAGCATGGGAGATATTCTCCTTGATGGAGGACTTCGTTGACGGTCGTAATTAGGGGTATTTTTTATTGTCGATGACAATCTATCATTAATAATCTGTTGTACTTTCAGCGGTGCTACATCAATTGGCGTGCTGCTTACTGCCGAATAATCATCACTTCGCTTCTTGGGCATGTCAAATAACGACGATGTACTGATTCCCCCTATCGAGCTCCTTTTATTGTCTATTATTTGATCGTCATTGGCCTTTCTCCATTTTCCGGCAGCATCTTTTCTCCATTTGTAGGAATCGTTGCTTTTTGGCCATTGTTGTGTCTTCTTATCGAACATCCTGGACGACGTCGATGATGCCCCTCCATTATACGACGAAGTACTACCCGGCGTCCATATGGCTGTCCGCACCTTTGCCTCATCAGTCGAGCGGATTGTTTCGGCACGTTTCATCATGGCCTCCTTTTCATCCATGACAGATGATCCAATCGCCTCCTCTCGTGAAACTGCCAATGCCTCCATCTCATCCATCTCCTTTATAAGATCAATAAGTACTTTCTCATTGTACCGTTCAATCTCCTCACGACGGTCTTTTGCCATGGGACTTTCGTCATTTTTGGTCATGGATGACAATGCCTTGCGAAATGCTTGACTTTGCTGCAAATACGCCTCCTCCTCGGCAAACACTTCTCCATGTAATGTTTCTGGATCTATCATGTTGTCATTCGTCACGTCTACTTTTCCATTGACTGCTCGGTACAGCTTTTCCTCATCTGATAATACAGATCCATTACTTCGGTCAAGTGCATCATCGTCATAGGAATAGCTCGGCGCCGGGGACAGCAAACCCTCCGTGACAGCTTGGTATGTCTTATTCTTAATCTTTGACACTGATGATAGACCAAGAGATCCATCGGGACGAAGTAAATTGTTCTCGGCCTGCAGATAAGTTTCTTCATCGAGATATGGCCCATTTATGTTGTTTCCTTTGGTGGTATCTTCATAAACATTAGCATCTTCATCATCATCATCGCCTCCCGGTGTCACCCGCAATATCATTATTTGAGAATTAGCAGCAGCGCACCAAGGGCCCGGCAGCCAACGAGGCGATCGCTCGTGATAATACGGACGGACAGGTACTAAGAAGTGGAAGGAGGATAGCCCGAAGCATAGTGATGGTGAAATTAAAAGCATAAGGTAACATTCACAGTGTCGAAAGGATCATCAATGACAGTCCTCATTGATCCTCGTAGTCTCTCGTATCTAGATTCTAGTACTTTTTAATCACATGCCCTGAATAGATTGGTCTCATATCAAAAGACAAAACAATTACATAATGGCCTGGCTAGCTCAGTTGGTAGAGCGCACGACTCTTAATCGTGTGGTCGTGGGTTCAATCCCCACGCTGGGTGTGTTCATTTTTTGAACCATCAATTCATAAAGATGTGTGGCTAGCTCTGGTGTAGAGTTAGGTCTCGCTGCGAGACCTTGCGAGACGAGACGCGAGACGAGACCGCGAGACCGTGGTCTCGTCTCGTAAGCCTGGTCTCGCGAGAAATTCGAGACCTATTTTTAAGACACTATACTGCCTAGGACAGATTATTAAGGCATTATTGTGTCTAAAATATGTCTTAAAAAGAGGTTTTGGGTGGTCTCGCAGTTACTATTCTCGCGAGACCATGCGAGATTCTAGTCTCGCGAGAAGTCTCGTCTCTTAAGGTTGGTCTCGCGAGAAGTCTCGTTCTCGCAAAAACCCCATAGATACCTTGCGAGACCTAACTCTACTCTGGTGAGAAGAGAAATAATAATGAATCCGCTCTTCTATGTAAGAAGTACATACGAGAGAAGGAGGGTCTCTATGGGATTTTTGCGAGATCGAGACTTCTCACGAGACCAACCTTGCGAGACGAGACTTCTCGCGAGACCATAGTCTCGCATTGTCTCGCAGAATACAGTGCGTTTGGGGTCAAGATGTAGATCGGTTTAAAACTCGGGAATTTCGCTTCGACTACTTAACGCACATGATAGACGGGATCGAGAAAATGAGTTTTGTATGCTGGCATTTTCTTGCAAGTCGAATATTGGCAGAGATATCGAGTTTTCTAATCACTAAAGGGTTCCTTCCAACCATAAAATTAGTGAATTTATCTACTGGGGGTCACGAACAATTTGCCCTCAAATTGCGCATCGCATATCGACCCCAAACATACTGTAGCCACTGCGAGACCACATGAAATCAAAGCTCATTGGGCAATTTGCAATTTGAGGCAATTTAAGCATGAAAAATGAGCACAAACGTAAATCCGAATTTCTCGGAGACCGGGCTTGCGAACTGGTCTCGCGGTCTCGTCTCGCTCTCTTCGCAAGGTCTCGCAGTCTGAGATGAGAGCATCAACTACTACATAAACCTCAACCAACACAAAGACAACATCATGGTTCTCCTCCTACTCATTCTCCTCTTGACTTGTTGCAACCGCTCAGATGGTTTCACATCATTTGGCGCTCGTCGTACCACCACAACTGTTTTACGTGGAAGTAGTGGCAAGGGAGGTATGGACGCATTCGATGCACAAATGAAAGTGGCCACGGGGAGTGAAGCGGTTGCGTCTGAAATGCTCGATGCCACTCGTGGTAAGGCAAGTGTTGCTGCAGGAACCGTGCCTATTGGAAAATTTGCAGATATTGAGGCATCGTCTGCCATTAGTATGATAGAAACAAGTCAGGGAATAACAGTGGAAAAGATTGCCAAGTCGATACCTGATCTTGCATTGAAACCTGATGCCAGTCAAACCTTTGTGTTGAGTGACAGCGGTTGTCGCGTGAAGCTTGATGCAAGCGATGCACCTGGTCCAGCCAATATTGCCTGGCTGTCAGATCTATGTGTCGACTCACGATTGTCAAGTCTAACTGCATACTGTGGTCCGCTTACAAACGTTCCCCATCTTATATCACGATGCTCAATCTTACCAGATGGTAAGACAATGAATCTATTCATTGATTTTCGACCACGAGCTTACGGTGCCTACGAAATGCGTGACCCCACAACTGGAAATTATCCTGGACCGGACATATTGGGACGAAAGTCATTTGAGTATTCTGGCGCAAGAAAAGATTACGAAACAAAATTTGGCACGGAAGATGTTGCGTTATTCCTCAAACAAGTTCGATTGAGTCTGAATGGGGTGACAGACAATACTAGTTTGGGAAATGCAGGGTTGTCGGAGCTGGAAACTCTGACACAGGGTCCGTTGGCATTAGACGTAACACTTCCGCTCAGGTGAGTCATGGACTTTTGTTAAATTTACATAAATATTACAGACACGATTTTGTATCGTCTCAAAACACACATCATTCTTCTTAACTTAGTATTGGCAATGTGGATGCCATCGTATCTGCACGAATAAGGGCGGTCGATTTGTGGCTAGAATGGGCAGTGGATGCATCTCATCGTCACAAGGTAAGTTTGTTCTGTTAAAATGGAAGGATCACAGAATTTTTGTTTTGCTCAAATGTCATACAAACAAATCAATCTCGTTAGCCCGGTGCCCCTGTCAATGCTCAATATGTGTATGATTCCAAATACAAGATTAATGCATACGGTGTACTTCTTGACGTGTACACAAAGCTGTTTGGTCGAATAGATGGAGAGAGATTGGCAGCGGCAGATAGCGGACCAATTGATGAAGCATATGTTGGTGGTGGAAGCTGAGACTTTTTCAAGGCTAGGGCTACTCTATTATGAGACAGATTACATAAATACAGCAGTAATGCGCGTTAAACTATATTACGTGCCATAAATCATTACCCTCGATTCGACCAATAGATGCAACATTACTTTCAAGCGCCCCATTTGTTCGATACATTGCAACACAAACTACCACGGGCAGCTGACGGAGGATCTTCGGGTCAATCGGCACATACTCTTTGTCCCTCTTGTCGTGTATTATCTTCCGTTCTCCCGACTTCGATGCTGGTTCATCCACATCAACGTCATCCACATCAACGTCTTCGTTCGATTGTTGGACAAAATTATCCTCCCCGGTAGTTTTCTTATCGATGCGTCCAAATTTTGTCACAACTACTTTCTCATCTTTTGCGAGGACAGAGAAGTGAAGTATTGGTATCCGTTTGCCCTTACCCAACAAATCAGGATTTTCATAGTACTTTATCAAATCAATCTTCTTCTCGTCAACGTCGACGAGGCATACAATTTTTGATACAACCTCAGGACTGAGCGCTTTTATAAAATCTTTACCATCTCGTCCGGCTCCCCAGACTGCAAAGCCATTCTTCCATAATGTAGATGATTCGCCATGAAAGACGGCATCCTCCCACGCTTTCGCACGTAGATGCAGCAATAGCTTTCGTGATGTGTTAGAGCTTTGAGACATACCTTCTCGATGTCTGTACGTTACTAATGGCACGGTGGTGCGATGGAGATGCAGCTTTCCACCTGCTCGGAGGTGAGCATAGAAGAATCTAATGTCCTCGGCCAAACGTAGTGAACTACTGTTGTTAATGTCAACAGAGTTTCCGATTTCCGATGGATGAATCAAACGATAATGATCGTCCGTTTCGTGAGCATCTGTACTAACTTTGACCCGTTTTTCAGGCCTTTGATCCAAACTTAAAGGCAGTGGCGTTTCCAAGTATCCTCCGAGACGTTCAAATAAGACACGTGACATAAACCATGTAGGTTGAATCAATGTACATTCGCGATACCGTTCCAAGTATAGACGTGCATCTGTTATCATATTTGCCCACGTTACGTAATGTTGAGTAGAGTCTAACGGTATGCGATCGAATTGACACCCCATTAATGTCATGTCACGTTTATCATCAGGAAAAATACTATGCATGGCACGTGATTGTTCTGCAATGCGAGTTGAATGCATGATATCGTCGGCATCCAGAATGCACAAAAATTGATAATCAACACGAGGGATATACCCAGTAGCGGATTCATTAGTTTTGCGACGAAGTTCCACGGCTCGATTGCGTGCATAACCTGCACCCCTTGACGATGTACCTGGATCGGCCGTGCCAATCAAAAGTCTTGTTTTAATCGTCGATCCACCTCGACTCCGATGATGTTTAACATCATCAAGCGTCTGATGATTATTTGTATACCAGTCACTCGTTTTTTCGTATTCCTCTGACAACCGTCGTAGTACTGACAATGTACCATCTGAAGATGCATCATCGTAGCAACAGACATTTACTTCAAGTGCAATCACAGAGTCGTAGTAGATATCAAATACATCGTCAGGTGAGCATGTAGGGCCCTTCTCCCACCATTTCCACTCGGATGGGATGACCTGTTCCATCGCTGACCGCACAGCCTCTTCGATCGTATCCTCGGCATTGTGGACCGCGATTATGACGTCCACTTGGATGTCTACTGAGTTCGCTCCAAATCCCCCCATCTCTTTACGAATGAGATTATTTCACTCCTTGTCTTTCAGGTCTGTCCATGCTCCGTTCCCTCATTCGCTCTGAGTGAAAGCAAGCATGCAATTCACGGTACCTCTGGAGGACCGAAAGATGTCGCCCGAGCGGCATTACTACACGTCCAACAAGCTCTTCGAGCAGAGTCTCGACATCTATCGTCCCACGGCAGCATCTGTTGGGCGTCGGAAGAATAGCCAAGACGCATCGTCGTCAAATGCACCAACGACTGTGGTCGTTCTTGTGGTTGGATCAGCATGGCTTGGACATCGCTCTATAATATACTCCGGAACATCATGGTGGAATTCAAGCGGTCCAAAAGCCGTAGCCGAGACTGGTCGATTGTGTGTATGCATTCGTCATCGAGGCTCATTTATGAAGTCGTATGCTCTCCTTACATCGGTATTTCTGTACGTCGTGGCCGCGTTGACGACGGCTTTCGTACATATGTTAGTGGACGATCGTGTATGGGAGTTGCTCGACGACGCCATCGGTGGTAGAGGAATCATCTCATCTGGATGGAGACGATTGGTGGGGGTATTCGTCATGGTCTATGTCACTGGGTGGATGTCCATAGAGCTCGGTGGGATAGGCGCTGCATCCTTCGATGATATGCAGAACGACGTCATGGACGCATTGGCTTGGTTACACGTTAACGAAACTAGACTCGGTCTTGATCGTCACCCAACAACCAAACGTGGAGGAGGCACCGAGCATCAGCAACAACAGCAGGCGGAATGGAAAAATCGAAGAAGGAGACTCTTCGTTTTTGGTGGCTACAGTTCGGGTGGACATGTAGCAGCAACAGTGCTTCAAAATTCCACATTATGGACAGATCAGAACCTAGCCAAACCTCGCATACACTGTGATTCCATTCTATATATTTCACCAGTACTTGCGACTAGAGCCTATGATTCCATATTAAGGAAGGCACCTGCTTTCTTGTGGTCACCACCCTCGCCCATTTGGTTTACAGGCAGTGTGGTACAGGCCGTCTTTGGTCATGGTCAAGTCCCCTCACCGATACATACATATGATCGCAGTCCACGCGTACCACATGTCTTTATTGGATGTAAGAATGAAATGTTTGGTCTAACCTGGTTGGATACCTTTTTCTGTTCGTCTGATTACAATGGTCTGTTGAATGGCATGGGCATTGAAAGTCGGTATAGAACTGTTCGAAGTGATCACTGGAATATCCTTGGTAGTGCCGAGCTTAAAGTTGTACTTGGGGAAGAGTTGGGGAGGATTGAACGGGAGTGTCGAACGAAGGGGAACAAGGCTCGATAACAACGACACAAACAATCAAGACTTTTTGATAACTAGATACTTCCACGGCGAAGTCCTTATGGCTTTTAATTTCTTTACGTAGTACATAATAGTCTTCTTGTTTCAAGTGAAAGTGTAAACCAATGCGCCTGCCTGCGACACGCCGCCCCTTTCAACAACCACCATGAGGGAAGAGGAAGCGGTGGCGATACCAGGATTTGCAGTACCTCGTGGCTTCGTTGTAGTCAAAGACGTTGATGACGCTGAACAAGCCCGTCCTGCCGTGGGAATGCCAGAAGGCTGGACTCACATCGCCGTGCGTCGCAAGACAGGGAATTCTTTTGATAATTATTGGTTCTCACCCATGAAGTCATATAAATTCAATGCCGCGGTCAAAGTGAGACGATTTCTCGCGGTCTTAGATCAGGCGGGTGGGGACGAGGCCGTTGCATACCGTTCGTATTTGAAGAAGGGGAGGAATGGTGGTTCTGGGGATCCGAAAACTGTTGTTACTGAGAGTACTAATAAGCACAAGGCGTCATCTAGCGACGGTACATTAGATATTCTTGGATCCAACGAGTGCGGAAAGAGGTCGATCGACGTCACTAATGTAGACACCGACAAAAGATCATCCGCCGAGCGAACATGCTTGCCAACGAAGAAGCCTCAGAAAGAGGTGGTGATGCCGCCATTCATCGTACCTCGCGGCTTCGTTGTCGAACAATCACCCGCCGTGCCAACGAAGAAGCAGCCGCCTGAACTTTCGATGACAATTTCGGCAATACGTAGTCGAGAGTGGAGGGCGAAAATGAAGAAGAGCAGGGAGGAAGAGGTGGTGGAGAGCACGAAGAGACGTAGTGGAGGCGGGGGAGAATCGTCATCATCAATTGTTGGACGCTGTCGTCAAGGCCTGGTTGTAACACCACCCCCACCATCATCGTACAAGGGACGAGATGAAGTTGTTGACCCCCGGCAAACGACAATTGCCATGGTATCAACGTTGGAGCTCCCCAAGCGTAAGGCATTTGTAAACGCATGCAATGGCATTAGAACCTCATCCTTTTTGCGCGATATTGATGCTGATGGTAATGAGAATATCGAACGGAATATCATCATCTCCCCTCCCTCGAACAATGCTGCTGCTGCTGCTGCTGCTGGTAATACTGGGGGTATGAAGTTGGTGCGTGTTATCTGTGGTGGAATCTCGATCGAACCTCCGAGTATTCAGCAGATCAGCGGATGGAGTGATGAGATAGACCAAAGGAAGAAACCACCGTCATCACAGTCCGGTCCATTCTCCGATAAATTCAATTGGTCTCCAATTACACTTGTTCGCAGTCCAATGAAGACACTGAAGAAGATGAGAATGACGCTACCCTCAGTGCTTGAAGATGAACCTCTATCTTTCGATGAGGATGCTGAATTGATCCCATCCAACATCTGCCCCTACTCGGACGAGACCGGTAACAAAATGTCTCACGGAGGAGTATTGACTATGCGTGTTCTTCTACCAGCAGTGGATGATAGTACTTGTCATCAGGAAGGCGGACGAACTACTCACTCAACGCCAGCAAAGTCTATCAGTAAGACAATGTTTTCTCCAATTACTGCTCCCCTCCTCCGTGAGTCTCCACGAGGGATCACGAGGACCATTCATGACGATGATAACGCGTGCACTCCCAACCCAATCAAGTATCAGAATTATTCAAGCTCCAGTGGATACACTCCGAATAATACTTTCTTTGGAAGCAATGAAAGCTCTCCGTCCGTTGATATGGTCGATCTCCTCGATTGTCTTGGAGGAATGTTTGCTTGATATTCGAGAGGATATAAATGATGGTGTCCGGGAATCATCTTCACAGAGTAGTACGATCTCTTTAGAAGGGGGTACTAACTGATGAGATTTTTCATTTCACGTCTATTGTTTTATGGATCCATATGGACTACATCTCCTATACATACAGAGGTGAACTCCTAATCTCTCCTAATGGACCCCGGGACAAGATTTTTTGGGGGCGGGGATTCGCCTCGTAGTCCCCTATTTGCATTGAATTACATTGCTTATAATGATGGATAATGGCCGGTATTATCAAATTGGTGTAATAAAGTACATTTTTTAGACTATTAATGCTATTTTAAGAGATTCTCCAGTGGTTGTTCATTGTTGAATACTTCCGAAAGCAGCTGGGATAATATATCACTCTCACATAGTAATTCAGTAACAAATACAAATCCCAAGAAATGCATCCCACTATAAATGAGGCAGGTACGACTCCTATCATCAACATTCTTGCCATTCCTTCACGCCGAATCCATCCTAGTATCATCCCCCGTCAATTAGTCACCGTTTGTTGTGTCATTTGTTGATTATTTCATGAAATATATCCCATTTCCTGCCACTACCCTCTCATTCATGCATTATATTAATACCGATTTGACAGTTTGACCGCTTCTCCGCCTCTCCGCTTGCTGATGCCGATTCCCAATGATATATCATGCATATGAGGCTCAACGGAGCCTCTAAAACACTCATCCGGTTAATTGATGGGGTACTTCCAATATTCGACCTCATCCAGTGCAAAAATACATACTAGATAACCGCAGATTCCACACCCAACTCCCATTAGCTTTTGTAGAGAGAATGACGAGTTTAAGCCTCTAGATTTACACTTTTAGTGTAGTAGTGGTTGGAGGCTGGAGAGAGGAGTGAGCGGGAAGCCAGAGTTCATTTTTCATTCTCTTCGCCTTCTTGCCAACGTCATCATGGCATGGAGAGGCGGTGGTACGGCCTTGACAATGACAATGACAATAGTGAATGGCGTAGGAGTAAGTGGACGGCGTAAGCAGCCAATTGCCCAGCCACGTCTGCGTCGTAGCCACACCATCGTGTCTTCGTTACATGTTGATTGCTGTTGATTGTTGTATGGAGGTGAAGAACGACCCGATGAATGAATCATCTTCTTCTCGTGGAGTCGTTTTAGACACAACGGAAGAAGGCCCTAACAGATTGTTTGTCCCAATATTGTCCCAGTAGTGACACATTATTCCGATATAATCTAGTCCGTCGTGTTTCTTCAATATATTGACATCAATGGAGGAGAATGGTATGGCCTTCGAGTGTGTCTACATTTCTACATCTAGTCCCAAGAACACCAACGAAAGTCCCTTCAGGTTCCTAATGAATTGTCGTGTTGTCTTCTCCTTAGAATAAGAGTAAAAAATCCCCAAACCCTAAGACAGCCAAAAAGCCCGATTTTCCCACTCTTGACGATGAATGGACGAATCTCCGCACACACGCGTGCTATACTAAAGTGGGAAGTGGGGGACCAAAAGAAGCGCAAGACAACGCACTATCCGATGGTATTAGCGGCGGCCGTCAAATTCTACCATAGCGACCAACAGGACAACAATGGGATATATCTCACGGCAAGAGGAGTTTTTTGGCGGGACTGGCAAACATGTCAAATGATTTGAAAATTGTAGAGGAGTGATCATTTTAAGGCACGAGTTTTGCACCTCTAGTTCTGGGACCACGATTTTCTGGAACTAGATCCATCTGAGGGTGCCAAACGAACGGGCTCGGTCAGGCGGTTCCGGGAAAAATAAATCCATTTCCGTAATTCCAAATTTTGACTTAGTTGGTGAAATGAAAAACGGGCGCGTACTGAGGCCCCTGAAGCACGTGACTCATTTTAAGGTCGTCCCCCCGCTTGTTTTTGTACTAGTTCCTACCGTATGTAGATCTTCCTTCCGCGTTCCCGCGCCCATTCCTCATCGCGACAGAAGCATGGCGAAATCATCGTACTAGGCTGGGCCGTCTAGCACCCCCCACACAACCTCCGGACGGATAGTAGTGCGGCTGCATTGCTCTTCACTCCCGTCTCAATCGAATACCGATCTCCATCTTTTACATCCCCTCTCTGGTTTTACCGTAGTCACCATCTGCTCGGCTACACTAATTTTATCGTCGCGACGTATCCGGTAAGTCTGCTGTCATCGCAATATACTATTAATCGATGTATATTTCTAACAATTCACACATCCATCGGCGACGGTATATTCGATCTAATACCGCTCTCCATCTTTTACATCCCCTCTCTGTTTTTACCGTATTCATCATCTGCTCGGCTACACTAATTTTACTGCTACGAAGACACTGGTAAGTCTGCTGTCATCGCAATATACTATTAATCGATGAATATGTCTAACAATTCACACATTCATCGGCGACGGTATATTCGATCTAATACCGATCTCCATCTTTTACAGTCCCTCTCTGGTTTTTCCGTATTCACCGTCTGCTGGGCTACATTATTTTCATCGTCGCGACGTACCCGTTAAGTCTGCTGTCGTCGCAATATACTATTAATCGATGAATATGTCTAACAATTCGCACATCCATTGTCGACACGTTCATCATCAAACCGTCGCCGACGAGCTGGCATTGACATCGATGTAGTACAGCGTTGTGTATTCGACGGTCCCCCACTAAATTAATCTATTACCACACACAACAATCTGCTGTGAAATCCGAAAGAGCAGCCCGATACTACTACTATGTACTTCTACTGCTACTCCTACTACTACTACACTACATATTATTATTACACAACAATCAAACAGTGAGGAGGAGTACGAGACGGAGGATGATACGACAATAACCGGAGTGATGACTACAATTATGATGATACGACAATGATGATGACTACAATTATGATGAGGTGGGGATACGTCAACAATGGACAATGGACGATGTACGATGAACGATAATACAACAATGATGACAAATTGCCATGCTGAGATGATGCAAATTACCCATTGATGTGGTGTGGTAATAATAATGATAATAAATTAAATATGAATTATATTATCCAATCATCTACTGCAATCAAATCCGGTCCTTTCTTCTTTCTTTTACTAGGCTGGCACTCACCATCAAAGTCATCAAAGTTCACCAGGACAGCTCTA
>Ga0247843_1006770_pt1 | contig 14681 bp, 19 predicted proteins | sample LaCruzMarch2017__FD_192420 | JGI IMG/M metagenome (GOLD analysis project Ga0247843, IMG submission 192420) | Freshwater microbial communities from meromictic Lake La Cruz, Castile-La Mancha, Spain - LaCruzMarch2017_8m | ecosystem: Environmental > Aquatic > Freshwater > Lake | place: Spain...
GATGACTAAAATTAATACATTAATTAATTTAACTAAAAAATTATATAATAAGAAATTAGCTTATAAAACACTTTTGAATGATGCTAATAATGAAAAAATGAATTATTCTAATGCAGACAAGAACAAAAAAAAAATAATAATAAAAAGAGTCGAGAAAAAAATTAATTCATTAAGAGAAGTACAAAAAATTACAGATGAAAAAATTAAAAACTACAAACAAGCAAAAACAATAAAAAATAAATATGAAGCCGATAAAATAGAATATATTAAAAATGCCGATTATTTCCCAATTATTGACGTAAATGAATTAATAGGAAATGAAAGACCATTGACAAAAGATTTCAAAGATAAATTAAGAGAAAATAGAATAGTTGATAAAAAACAAATAATAACACAATACCCAATAATAATTATAAAAATAGATGAAGAAATAGAAGATAATGAATTAGAATTATTATATACATTTGAAGATAATTTAGAAATACTATTACAAAAAGCAATGAATAAATTATATAAAAATAAAAAAATAAAAGATTCAGTTATACAATTACAATATGTAACAATAAAAAATATATTAATAAAAAAAATACAATATACAAAACCAGAACACGCAAAAGATATAAATAAATTTAATATACATAAAGTAGTTAAAGAATTTAAAAAAATGCTTGAAAATTCAGAAGTACAAAATATAATAGTAGGTTATAGAATAGCTTTTACATTAAAAGAAGATAAAACATTAAAAAATAATGAACTTTATGACTTAAAAGCTTATTCACCATCACAAAATAGAAAGTATCACGCTTTAACTGTTGAATCAACAACATTAAATAAATTATGTATTTATGAGACATTTTTATCTAATTCAAATATAAAATCATTAAAATATATGCATAATAACAAACAAAACCACGATGAAATTATGAAAAGATTAAAAGATGAAGGCGAAGAAATAGAAAAAGCCGTTAAAAATGGCGAGTTAGTTAAATCATTAGAATTACTAACAAAAAAATATAATAATTCTGCTTCAATTGTATTTTATCCAGCAACTTATAAAGATGCAATATTAATAAACAAAGGAGAAATACAAAGAATAGAAACAAAATCAATAAGTGACGGAGCAAGAATTTATTTATATGAAATAAATAAACATGTTGCGCCAGCCTTATTTAAATCTACAATGTCAAAAAATCAAGTCAATAAAATGAATAAAAAAGAATATATATTAAACAAATCAAAAGAAGTTAAACACAAAGAAATAAATAATATTTTGGGTTTTGATTCTGAAACATATTTAGATAAAAATAAAAATTGTATTGTTTTTAATATTACTTTGTACGGAGAAATAAATAATAAACAAATTAGAGAGTCTTTTTATGGTGAAAATGCCTTAATAGATTTTGTCAAATATATTGATAAAGTATCAACTAAAATAGATTATAAAAAATCAAAATCTAAAGTAAAAATACCGCAAATTTTTATATATGGTTTTAATAATTCTAGATTTGATAATTTATTAATATATTCCGAATTATTCGACCTTAACCCATCAACTAAATACGTATTTAGTGGAAATAGTATAAAATATATTAAATATAATAATATTAAATTTTTTGATATATCATTACATTATCAAATTGGCGGTTTACGTGAAACATGCCAAAAATTTAAATTAGAAGAAGATAAGGGCGTATATCCTTATGAATTTGCATCTAAAGAAAATTTAGATTATATAGGAAATGTACCAAGTTTAAAATATTGGAGAAATAAAGAAGATTATGACATTTATATAAAAGAAAACGGCAATAATTTTAATATGAAAGAATATACACAAAAATATTGTATGTTAGATAGTAAATTAGTTTATAGATTGGCTAAAATCCATTTAAAAATGTGTAATGGAATTATAAATAAAAAAAAATATTGCGTTGTAAATTGTCCAACATCTGCAAATTTAGCTTTAAAATTGTTTAATCAAGTATTTCAAGATGAAAATTTAAAACAATCACCGGACAATATAATAGAAAAAGAAAAACAAGCATATAAAGGAGGAAGAACAGAAGTATTTAAAAAAGAATTCAAAGAAAATGTAAAAAAACAATCAAAATTAAAATATTATGATATTAATTCGGCCCATCCTTCGGGCATGTGTTTAAATATGCCTCATGAATATTTAAGAACTCAATATTTTAAAGATAAAGTAGTAAAAGAAGATGATATTATTAGTTATCATTTATATAAAGCAAAAAGTAAATATATAGGAAAAGAAAAATATTCAATACCAAATTTATTAATTAAATTAAAAGATACAAATATATCTTTATTAGAAACTGATTACGCCTACCATTGGGGATGCGAACTAAAAGAAGCAATTAAAAACGGTTATGAAATTACTATAGAAGAAGAAAATATATACAAATGTAAAAAAGTATTTAAAGATTTTGCCGAATACTTTTATAATGAAAGATTAAAAGTTAAAAAAACAAATGAAGCATTATCATTATTTTATAAAAATGTAATTAATTCATTATATGGAAAATTTGGACAAAAGCAATTTAATAAATCGGCATTATGTAATAATATGTCAGATGTTGATAAAATTTTAAATGGACAATTAAACTTATTAAGAGGTTTAGAAATTGTAAAAGATAAAATATTAATAGAATACGAAGAAGTAAATGATAAATACGAATCAGTAGGAAATTTAATAAGATACGCGTCATATATTACATCAACTACAAGATGCAAATTAAGCGAATTTATGCGAGACGTTGGACATGAAAATGTATATTATTGTGATACGGACAGCGTATTTACAACAAATGACCCAAATGAAAAATTAATAAATAATAATGTATTGGGATTATGGAAAACAGAAACAGCAACAATAAAAGAAGCGGTATTTATTGCCCCTAAAGTATATTATTATATTGACGAAGAAGAAGAAGTTAAAAGATCAAAAGGAGTTAAAGCAAGTAAAATAACAATTGAAGAATATAAAAATTTACACAGAAATAAAATAGAATCAATAGAAAAGACCGAAAAAATGTTTTTTAGATCATTAAATAATGTGATAATCGATGATCAAGAAAGAAATATAAAACCAATTTATAATAAAAGATTATTTAATAATAATAATTCGATGGCATTTAAAAATATTGAAGAATATAATAATATATAGTTATATAATATATAGAAATGGAAATTAAAGAGAAAGTAAAAGTAACATTAATAAAAGAGCCTAATTGTGATTTGGTAGTAAAGGTAGAAGAAAAATATAATACTAGAAATTATAATAATTTAATACATATTGAATCTAGATCTAGATATATTAAAGAAATATACGGTGATGAATTTCACAATAAAACTAATTTTTATCATAATGTAATAAAAGATGTATTAATTGGTAAATATGAAAGTAAAAAAGATGATATAGATACAAAATTAAATAATATTTTATTTGTGACAAAAATAAATAATCTATTAGCAGATAATAAACCAGTTAATTTAATATTAGGCATAAAATTTTGCGGATTACCTAGAGTACCCTATATGTTAAATGAAATTAATTTTGATTTTTCAGAAGAAGAAGAAAAGGAACAATTAAAAAAATTTGAAAGTTATTTTATAAAACAATTTTAACGCACTTAAAAATCATTTTTTATTTTTTTATATAGTAATAGTATATAGAAATGGAAGAAAAAGCAATTAAACAATATAAAGACAAATTAGAACGTGATAAAAGAAATTATTTAAAAAGAAGAGATGAAAAATTAGCAAATGCAAAAATATATTATGAAAAACACAAAGAAGAATTAAAAGAAAAAAGAGCAAAAGAAAAAAGATTAAAAGAATTAACTAAATTAATAAATAACAATGAAAATATAAAATGTGATATTGACACAAATAATAAATCAATAACATTAATAATAAATAAAAATATCAATGTAACTAATATGATAAATTATCTTACAAATCTTAATGAATACGCTAATATAAAAGGATATGAAAATTTTAATATATAATTATTATATAATGGGTTGTTGTAGAAACGATAAAATATTAAATGAATTAATACAAAATCAATATAGTATAATTGATAAGTTAACAAAATATAATAAATCATTATTAGATGAAATAAATGATTTAAAAACAAAATTAGAAGAAAATAAAATAAAAATAGAATATCAACAAAAAATACTAAATGAAAAATTTACTATTAAATAGTCATTTTAATTACAAAATTTTCATTTGTCAATATACATTTATTCATATCTTTAAAATCAAAATCATCAAAAAATTTTTGTTTTTTATTAAATAATTCATCCCAATTATTAGCCCTTAAAGTACCTACTATTTTAATTTCTTCATTTTCATTATATGATTTGTCAGATAATAAATATATAACTGACATATATACTTTTTTCTTTTTTAAGTTTCTATTTAATTTTCTTATTTTTTTTATTAGTTTTTCTTTTTTTTGTAAATAAAAATCATTATTATGTTTATTTAACATAAATGAATAAGCGCTTGACATTCTATTATATATATCTTCTTTATTTTCATTTTCTTTTTTTAATTCATCATATTTTTCTTTTAATACTTCTAATTTATTTTCTAATTTTCCTATATCATGATTATTTACTTCAAAATATTGATTTAATTCATTATTTTCTTTTTTTAATTCGTTATATTTTTCATTGTCTTTTTGTCTTAAGTCTAATAATTCTTTTATATATTTGTCACTAATATTATTTTTGTTTATTAATAATCCGTAACCTTCATTCATTTTTTCTAATTGTTCTTTTAATGTATTTCTTTCTTTTTCTAATGCTTCATTTTCAGCTTTTAATACCTTATCAAATACCCCTTTACTTTTTATATTTTTTTTAATCATTTCTATATATTATATAAATATATTATATAATGGTTAAATCAGAATCACAAAAAGAAGCACAAAAAAAATATTATGAAAAGATAAAAGATACAGACAATTATAAAGAAAGTATTAAAAAAGCACAAAAAAAATATTATGAAAAAAATAAGGAAGGTTTAATAAATGATTATAATAATAAAATTAAACATTGTGAAATATGCGATATTGATATAAAAATAAATTATTATTATCTTCATACAAAAACTAAAAAACATTTAGAAAAAATATAATTATATAATAATATAATATTTTTTTCATATCATATTGTATATGTCAGATTTACACGAGCAAGCTGTAACAGTAAAGCCCATAACATCAGCGATACTAGTTTTAGACTCTTTTGATAGGGGTACAGGGCAACCAGTTAATAATTTTACACTACAACCCGGGGCAATTTTATCTTCGGGTTATTTCTCCCGTATTGTTCCCGTAGTATTGCATTTTCCTTATGCAATTCCAAACGTAAACCCAAAAAATAATACATTAACAATATCAAACGGAGCAACAAATACAATTATAACAATTCCAGAAGGTTTTTATACTATTGCAGAATTAGCTACACAATTGCAAACTTCATTAAATGCTTCGGGGTTTGGTGGTGTTTTTGCTGTATCTGTTGATGTTAAAACTTTATATTATACAGTAACAAATACTTTAATACCATTTAAAATAATAAATACACCCGGAAAAAGTAACGATTTAGTATATATGGCAGGTTTTGAAACAAATAATACTTTATCACTTACACAAGTCGGAACTTATAACAATTTACAATATACTACATTTATAGATATAAGAAGTAATAAGTTAACAAAATTTCAAAAAGTTTCGGACGTATCAAGCAATTTGACAGCTACAACATTATTATATCGTGTTTATATATCTTGGCAAACTTTAAATATACGAAACAATGATAATATGTTTTGGACAAGAACAGCAACAATTGCATTTGAAACCACAAATCCAAAACATATTAGGTGGATCCCTTCCGGTGAGTTCTTAAGTGATGTTGATATATCATTATATGATGATAATGAGGAACTTTTATATATACCTGCAGGTCATCCAGATTTTCAAATATCTTTGTATTTATCCGAAACATAAATATATATTTATATAATATAGATATGTTTTTAAGATTAAGTTTAGATCAATTATATGAAAAACTAAAAAATAAAAAAGAAATAGAAGAAATTAAATACGATTTTTATCTTATAAATGAATATGACGAAACTAATTTTTTTCAACACATTAAGAGAAATAATGATATTATATATGTAAAAACAACAAATATAGAATTTATAAAGTATACTTGTGGTTTGGAGTTAATGGAAGCAATAAAATTATTTTTTAAAATATATGATAATTATTATATAACAATAGATAACATAATAATACATGATTATTTGATGAAAAATAATTTAATAAAAAATAATCTATAGATATAGTATAATAATAATGTTGTCAAATTATATTATTAAATATAATACTTTCTATAGTATATAATTTTTGGGCTGTTATTATTATTATTATTACGGTTAAATTTGATAGACGTATCAAAAGAGCTCATTTAATCGTGCATATTTACGACTTAATCGTCTCCATATGCGAGAATATAAAAAGTATATTAATTATATTTTTTATTCCAACATTTGCGATATTTCCTTATTATAGTCATATTGTATTGGTTCTGCTCTTTCTATACCTTTTCTTAAATCTAAATCATTATAATATTCTTCGGTAAATTTGCAACATCTCATATTTATGTCATTTGCTTTTTCATATGCTTTATCATAACTAAATTGACCAATATTTTTAATAAATATATAAAGTTCTAAAGATAATTTATCACATCTTGAAGTAAATTCATTATCTTCTTTTTTTAATGAAATATAAAAATTATCCATTGTACGAAATAGCCTTAATATTTGTGCGTATAAACTTTGTGATTTTGTATCTAATGAAGCAAAAAAATTTTCTTGTTCTTCTTTCATTTTTTTTAATGTATTTCTTTCATTCTCTGTAATTTGTTTAACTTCTTCAATTTCTTTTTTATATTTTTCCTTTACATCTTCTAATTTATGAAATTTTGAATCTAACATAAATAAACATATTTTTATAGGTTCTTCTTTTGTTGCTATTTTATGTTCTCCGCTACAATGAATATTAGTTTTATCATCAATATAACCTTTTAAATATATTTCAAATCCGAATTTATCATAATATTTTTCTATATATTCTATAGATGATTCTATCATTAATCTTATAACTTTTTGTTTAATATCAGTATCGACATTAGTTAATTTATCTATTTCACTTTGTAACATTTTAATAAAATTCTTATTTTCGTGTTCCCCTTCTGGAATAATTACGCTTAAATGATTCATCTTATATATTATATAAATATATAATTTTATAATAAATTTAAAATATTTTTCTTATAAAAAAGAAATAAGATACTTAAAATACATAGTCTGTACTTCCTTTATTAAAAAGTAATGTACTGTTGTATAAATATTGGAAATGACATGTATATGCACTTGTGTCTGGTAATGTAAAGGACAAATTGACTATCGCGTTACTTATTTGTTTACCATGTACTAAAGTATTTACCCCGCTTACTTGATCATAAAATTGTGCAAAAGGTAAAGTAACGTAGTATGAGTTTACAGGAGAAGAGTTAAAAGAAGCACCTACAACACTTAAAATTGAATTGCTTACACCCGGCCATTGGTGAGATGAAACCATATCAAAGAAAAGCGATGAAGACCCTTGAGTCAAATATATGATATCTCCGTTATAGGTCATATTTATATTTCCTGGTAATATTAAGTTAAATGGATTTATTAATGTTCCTGTTTGATCACTATTTTTTGTAACCCACATTATGACGTTTTTAACTTCTCCAGATCTGAAACCAGTTAAGTTAATTTGGTATGAAGTGGACCCACTTACTTGCTGGGAATATTCCTGTTGGTAAAATGTAACGGGGTAACTGTATGCCTTTTCGTTAAGGTTTTCGCGTCTTGATAATAAATCACCAGAATCATTCATCATTACTTGTTTAACTTGGAAGTATGCAGAACTAAAAGAACTTGGAGGAATAGCACTTGACAAAGTTGAAAAAATAGATTGTATAGGGTTTAATATAACTGTTATAATTACTGGTTGAACTAATAAGTCAGTTGGAAAGGGTAAAGGCTTTGAACCGTTACCGTTTGGGCTGTTGTGTGGTAGTTTTATATAACAAAATGCTGTTAAAGCATCGCCTGCAAAATCTGCGTTTTGTTTACATTCTGCGCCTCCTAATTGGTACATGAAATCTCTTGACATTGCGTCGTTACATTCTCTTAATACTTGTACCAAATGTTGCCCCCCTGTGACATAATATTGTGATGAACCAGCATATCTCCAATTTATTTGATTTATCATATGATAACCCCAGCCCCTAGGTACTGCTAAATTGTTATAATTGCCTGCTGGTGCTGTGGTTGGTAATGTTAAACCAATCATAACATCGGTTAAACCTTCATTAGGTGAGAAAAGGAACTGAGAAGAACCAGCACTTAATGAAGTAAAGTTTTGTTGAAATTTATTATTTACTATAGTTGGAAAACATTGTTTTAACGAGTTTCTTTCTCCGTAATAGTATAAATCGCTACACATACCGAGCCTTACGCTGTCTTGAACTGATTCGCCTATCTGTTGATTTAGGGCCATTTTTATATATTATAGATATACAAAATATATTTTTTTATATCATTATAATATATATATTAAATGGCATTTTTAGGAAGTTTATTTAGTTCAATGATTCCGGCAATTGGTCAATTGGTTAAACCATTAGTTAAAGATATCCCAGTAATTGGAAATATTGCAAGTGGTTTAATTGATAGCTTTTCAAGTGCTCCGCGAGTTATGCAAGAACAAGAAAATAACAACGTAGCGAAACAAGTTGTAGAAAATGTAAACCCTACCGCTTACCCCTCAGGAATGAGACCTAATAATCTCGTTTCGGGTAATAGTGGTTTAATAGAAAAAAAAACTATAGAAGGTTTAGCAGACTCTTATTATAATGAAAATGAAAGAAGAGCGTCAAAAGATAATAAATATGAAAGATTATCCGATATGTTAGGTAGAATGCCTAAACATGCTACTAATAATAAAATTTCAGAAAAAACACAATCAATATTAGATAGTAACAAAGGGTTAAGAGATATTATAGAAAAATTATTATAAAGTCTCATTCATTTCGATCATTTCTTCAATATAATTAATAACTTCTTTTTTAGGTGGTTTTTTTTCAATGATATATTTTCGTTTATCATTTAAATTTAAGTCTTCTTTTTCATCATATTTTTTAGTAGTTTTCTTATCAGTATTTATAATCATTTCTTTTTTTGGTTCTTCTTTTTTAAATCCGTATTTTATTGGTGGTTCAATTCTATTTAATAGCGCATCGGGTTGTTTACTTTTACCGCTTATAATTCCGTTTCTAGTTTCTATAAACTGCTGTAACCATTTATTACCGTTCATTTTTATATAATTATAATAGAAAATTATATTTACTATATATATAGTAAATCATGTCAAAGACTGTTAAATCAATAGAAGTTAAAAGATTTCAAATATATGATCCTCGTATAAAACGAATGATTACGAAATCTTTTTCAAAATCAAAATATAATGATGATGAAATCGATGAATTAGGCGAAAAATGGAAAATCGAACAAAAAAAATTATTTGACGAATTCAAAGATCCAAAGAATAAATTACAAAATGAAATAAAATCTAATATCCCACCTATTGGAATGTTTAGAGAATTTCAGGCAAAAGTTGACCCAAAATCAAAAGAAGGCGGAGTTAGTTTTTTATTATTAGGTTCTACAAAAGCAGGAAAAACCCAAACAATGAAATATTTAGTTGATGAATATTTTAGTGATTATATTAATATTCTATTTTCTAATTCTTTACAATCTGAAAAATACAAAGAATTAAAGAAAAAGTATATAACATCTAAAAAGTATTTACCTGATGTAGTAAAAGAATGTTATAAAATAAATGAAGGAACAAATAATAAATATAATTTTAACATTATTTTAGATGATATTATAGATGAAAAAAATGATGAAGAAGTAAAAAAATTATTATTAATATATAGAAATTCAAATATTTCATGTATTATAAACGCTCAAACGGCAACTATTATATCATCTGCCGGAAGATCTAATATTAATTATATTTTGTTTTTTCGTATGAATTCAGATGGAGAAATAGAGAAGATAATGAAAGAATTTTTAAATTCTTATATGCCTCGTAATATGAATATGATTGAAAAAATAGCATATTACAGAGAACTAACAAAAGATTATAATTTTATTTTTTTAAATACTTTAGATAATATAATTTGTAGATCTAAAATTATTTTATAATCTAATAATATATAAATGTCTTCTTCTCAACAAGGTCAAGTTGGAACTAATCAAACCTCAGCAGGTCCAAATTCTAGCTATTACATCACAAACCCAGTATCAAATGATATAAACTTAAATAATAAAAGTTTAATTGGTGTTCATGATATAACATTAAATTCATCTTCATTAGATAACGAATTAATAATTTCAGCATCTGGCGCGCTTCCTTTATCTACTGGTTCTATGATATTTAAGTGTAACAATTCAAAAGCTCAACAATACGCAATTTTTGGTGCTACTTGTGGAACTGGTGGCGGATTAAATGACAGCATATTACAAATATTTTCTTATAATAATTCACTTAATCCAGTGGCTGAAGTTTTATCAATAACACCACAAACAAGCGCTGTATCTACTTCATCAATGTTATATAGGGGTGCTATACAAGCCTATAAATATAATCTTGTAGCAGGCGTTAACCAGTCTATAGGTGTCGGAACTGTAGGCGCTGTTGCTAATACTTCCGTTACTGCTTTATCTATTATATTTGTAAATTATGCCGTTGCTGGCGCTCGTACTTTGCCGTTAGATGTTACTGTTGTAACTGCTGGCGTAGGCTTTACAGTAACAGGAGATGCAGGAGCAACCTTTAATTATTTAATTATGAACTAATTTTAAAATATATAATCTACTATTATATTATATATGTCTTCTCAACAGGGTCAAGTTGCAACTAATCAAACTTCAGCGGGTCCAAAATCTAATTATTTTGTTTCAGTTGGTACACCAATAAACGGAAATATTAATATGAATGGTAATAATATCGACAATGTCGCTAGTTTAGATAATGGCGCATCTTCAATAATAATAAATAGTGATTTAAATATGAATAGTAAAAATATTGACAATGTCGCTAGTTTAGATAATGGCGCATCTTCAATAATAATAAATAGTAATTTAAATATGAATAGTAAAGAAATTAATAATGTATCATCATTAGATAATGGCGCATCTTCATTAAATATGAAAAGTAATTTAAATATGAATAATAATCAAATTAATAATATCAGTCTTATTGATTCTGGGGCTACATTAATATTAAATATGAATGCTCCTACTGCTTTATTTAGTGGTATTGTATCAGCTACTAAATTAAACTCATCAGTAATAACAGGGGCAAATTTAACAGCAACAACAAAATTTTCATGTACTAATACAGCAGGCCCAGCGATTACATGCGGAACGTGTACAACTGGAACAGCTCCAAATAGTGTCACAGTAAACAGTACAGCCGTAACAAGTTCTTCTATTATTGCATGTACTTATATTAGTGATGGTTTTACTTTTTACCCAATAGCTTTAAATGTCGTTATTAATCCGGGTGTTAGCTTTACTTTTTATGGTTCTGCAAATGCTCCGATTAATTGGATTATGTTTAATTAATTATATAAATATAATATATAGATAAATGCATTCTGGCGTAATTTGTAATGGTTCCGCATGTGGTAACATGTCAACACCATATTATTTAAGAAATCCGGCAACTTTAGACCTTAATATGAATAATCATCATATTACAAACGTTAATGATTTAACATGTTCTAATATTAAAACTTTAAGAAGTGGAGCAAGTGCAAATAGTGGAATTCTTCAACTTTCAGGAAGTGGAACCGCTACAATAAACAGTAATATAGTTTCATCAACAATATCAATTATTCAATTAAATTATCAAGGAAACGTGAGCGTAACACTTCCTTTAAATGTTGATTCTATTGTTGACGGTGTTTCTTTTTCAGTTAAAGGAGATAACGACGCTTTTATATCATGGGTTATATTTAATTAAACTTATTTACTAAAAAAATTATTTCTAATATAATATTATAAATAAAAATGCCTCAAAAAGGTCAAAAATTAACAGCTGAACAGATTAAAAAAATGCAAGATGGAAGAAAAAAATCGTTAGAAAAAAAAAAAGGTAAAAATCAAAAAGCAAAACCAAAACCAAAAGCAAAAAAATCCGCCGGCGTTAATGCTCCTTTAGTTTTAGATGCTGATTCTAATTTAAATTCAAATAATGAATTAGGAACAAAAGAAATAAAAGCAGAAGCACAAAAAGCAATACAAAAACAAGTCACAGCAATAGAAGCGCCACAAGTTCAACCAGTTGGAGAAATGCCAGCAGTTGGAAAAACTGAAGAAGTAAACCCAGAAGAAAAACCAGCCGAAAATTTTGATTTGTCAACTATTCCAGATGTTGCCGATAAAGATATGTTAAAAGAAGAGGTAAAAATACAAAATGAAATAGAAAAATTACAAGATGGACCAATGACACCCGCCAAAGCTTCAAAATTAATGATGTTAGAAGCTAGATTATTAAAATTAATTAAAAAATATGATCAAAAAAAGGCTCAAATGTTAAAACTTCATGTTATGTTAAAAGGTTTAAAAAATAAAATAGTAAAAACAGAAAAAATAATTAATAAAGAACTTAAAAAAGAAAATAGAAAGCCTCATAAATCATATTTTGATAAAAAAGCAGTAAATAAAACTGGTTTAAGTGCTTCAGACTATCAAAAATTAATACCTGAAATAATGAAAAATTATAATGTAACAAGGCCAAGAGCTCAACAAATTGTTAGGGAATTAGTTAAATATACAAATAAAATATAAGCATATATTATAGATGTTTAATCTTGTTAATAATACAGTTAATGACGAAGAAAAAGTAGTAAAGTTTGAAGATAATGTCAAAATTTTAAAATCTGGAACACCTGAACAAAAAGAAAAAGTAAAAAAATCTATTTCTTTTCAATTACCCGAAATAATAGAAAAAGTAAAAGCAGGAACCGCGAAAGATTACCATAAATCAAGATTATTAGAATTAAATAAAACTTTAGCACATTTAATAAAACAATATCACGAAGACAAAAGAGAAGCACTTAAATTATATGTACAAACAAGGGAAATATTAGATGATATTTATACTACAGAATTTCAACAAGGCGATAGAATAGACCAAGCAAAAGAAAGAAGCGGAGAAAAAATAAAAAGATTTGAAAAACATTTTACAAAAGCAGAAAAAATAAAAAGTGGATTAAATAGAAATGAAAATTATGATTTGGTCAAAAGATTAGAAGCATTAGGAAATGAAAATTTGACATTTAAAAAAGCTCAAAAATTATTAAATAATGCAAATAATGAAATTACCGAATTATTAATATAAGTATATATTATAGATGAACTCAAGTTTATTAATTAACACAATGGCAAATGAAAATATAAAAATAAAACCAACACCAAATTATAACATATTAGATTTAGATAAAAAAGGTTTATCAATGGAACAATTAAATGAAGTAGCTTTAATAATGAAAGCAGATGACCCATATTATGACTATGATAATTTTGATGATGTTATAAATGAACTAGAAAAAGATAATTTAATAGTTTCAGTAGTAAATAAATATATTGCTGATTATAAAAAAAAACTAGATCAAAAAAAAAAATAATTATATAATTATATAATATATAAAAAATGTCTAATTTTTATGATCGCCAAATTGAAGACTTAGAAGATAAAAATAGTATGTTAGAACAAGATAATAAATTATTAAAAAAAAATCTTATTGAATCTGGTAATGAATTATTACAACAAAATATAATAATTAATAATAATAATGAAAAAATAAGTCAATTAACAATAGAAAATATCGAATTAAAAAAAAAAATAGAATCAATAAAAGAATCAAATAATAAACTAAAATATTATTCGAGTGAAATAGATAAAAATTTTACAGAAGATATAATTAACGCACATTATATAAAAGAATTTAATTATAAAAGAAAAAGACGATTTTTTTAATAATTATCATTATATAATCTATAATATCTTGCTTCATTATATAATCTTTTATATCTTTCATCATTATTAAAATTTGAATACTTATCATAATTAAAATATATTAAAACATTTTTATATTTCCCTGTGCTTTCTTTCATATTTTTTTCAAATTTATTTTTTTCAAATTCTAATATAATTTGAATATCATTTAATAATGTTCTTAATTTTCTTAAATCATTATTTGAAACTAGATAAAATCTAGGTACTTCACCAACATAATTATACCATTCAATCTCTTCATATTCATGTAATACACTATAATAATTTTCATCTAATTCTTTTATTATTTGTGTCAAACTAATTTCGTCATCTCTCAAATCTTTACATTTAACAATAACTTTATTATCTAAATTATTTTTATAATATTCTTCTAATTTAACAATCATTCTTTTAATTTCTTTTTTTGGTGTTAATTTTTCTAATACTTGCA
>Ga0247843_1006771_pt1 | contig 14681 bp, 9 predicted proteins | sample LaCruzMarch2017__FD_192420 | JGI IMG/M metagenome (GOLD analysis project Ga0247843, IMG submission 192420) | Freshwater microbial communities from meromictic Lake La Cruz, Castile-La Mancha, Spain - LaCruzMarch2017_8m | ecosystem: Environmental > Aquatic > Freshwater > Lake | place: Spain...
CAAATTTATTGTTATATTTGAAAAAAATGACTATAGGTAATTCACCGTTATTTAAAAGGCGTTTGAGTAGGTTAATTAAGAAGAGTAAAAGAGGAAAATCATCTATACCTCGTGTTCCAAGAAAGTATAAAGGAGAACCTCCTCAGCATCATAGTGATTTATTTACTGACGAGAATCCTCGTAAAACAGTTCATGGGTTACGTTTTAGAAATAGTAGAGATGCGAGACAAAGTATATCACAGTTGAGAAAATTATATAAACAGCGTAAAATCACGTTTGCTCATATGAGACAAATAGGTGTTACTATGGAACAACGATCAAGATTTCATGCACATCCAACAGAGGGTATAAAAGAAGGAAATAAAGAATGGAAAAAGTTTAATAGATCGTTTACAAAGAGTAGAAAGAGTAGGAAAAATTGATTTTTCTCTAGATTTTATAATGTGTAGTGTCAATTTATATTAAATAATAATAGAAAAATGTCTATTCAGTGTTATCAAAAAAATGGAAATGTGTATCATCGTCTTGATAAAAAGTATCATAATGATGGAGACAAACCTGCGATCATTTATGCAAATGGTGAAAAAGAGTGGTGGCAGTATGGAAAGCGTCATAGAGTAGGAGGTCCTGCGATTAGATATTGGGATTGCTTGGAGTGGTATGAGAATGGTAAGCGTCATTGTGTTGATGCCCCTGCAAGGATGTGGACAAATGGAGATGTCGAGTATTGGGTAAATGGAAAGATGCATAGAGAGGACGGACCTGCAGTAGAGGGGGGAGATGGATATAAAGAGTGGTGGATAGATGGTAAGTTAGTGGATGTGTATGATCCTAAAGATGAATAAAAAAGTGGGTAAAAAAGTGGGTAAAAAAATTAAAAAATTATTATAAATATATCTTTATAATAATTATCCAAAATGAGTGACTCTTTAGAAGAAACAATATATCAAATATCAGGAACTGAAGAAGAAATAAAAAATATGAGAGAGAATTATCTTAAAATAGCACATATCGTAAGTTATGCACAATGCTCAGTAGAAAATGAAGAATTTAGATATGATAAAAAGAAAACGTGGCACGATTTTGATAATTTATTTTTCTTTGAATTAACACAAGTTAGTTCTTCTTCATCATCATCATCTTCGCCTTACACTCCAGAAGAAATAGATAGGAGGAAGAGAGCGATGTTAAATATGTTGTTTAAATTAGATTCAATTCATGATTTTTTTGGTGAGAGAACAAGTGGTGATAAAACACAAAAAGATGCATTTAAAAATAATATTTTAACAGTTTTAGGATGGGATTCGTCTCTTGAGGCTGAAAAATTTAGCAAAACTAGTTTCGAAAATGATTTATTTATGTGGTTAATTTTAAGTGGACTTAAAAACATTTATGGCGAAGGTAAAGATGATGTTAGTAATAATTCAAGATATACAAATAATGGTATTCAAATTAGTCCATATTATAAAAAAATAATGATAACACTGTCTATTCAAGATTATCTCCGTAGAGTTTCAAGAGATCAAAATAAAAGTGCATTTACAATAGATGCTGGATTAGTTGATTTTAACACCTTTAGAAACTTTTTAATGAATTTATCACATGAGATCAACTATAATACTAGATATCATATTGAAATTATAGAAAAAATAGCAGAAGTTGATAACATTCCTGAATATAGTGATAGTAATCCTAATATTAAAACTAAAATACCTTATAGTGCAATGATTAATCAATCCAAAATTTGTATGAAAGAATCATTATTATATCAATTGAAAAATACAATTGATTCAAAACAGGTTCTTAATGTTTCAGATTTAAAAGATATTTTTTTAACAGCACAAAATCCTAATTGGGGAAAGGGAACAAGAGGAGCAAAAAAAAAATGTGATGATAAAACTTATATTTCTCGCTATATCGGAAATATTCAATCCTTAGGAGGAGATATAGATAATTTTAATGATTCAGTTTTAAAAGAATATAGAAAAAAATATCCTATCTTAAACATATTTATTGATGCATGTAACGACAAAAATGATAATTCACCACAATTAAAAGTTTGTAAAGGAGATCTTAAAGAAACAGAAATTGATCCAGAAATAATTAAAGAAAAAATATTTAAGAATCTTGATAAATATAACAAAGGTGAATCAAAAGAATTTCATGTTATTGCTCCTCAAAAATTTGATTCAAATCGTACAACAGGAGGAGGTTGGGGAGAACAAGATTTAAGCAAAATTCTCCATATTAATGGTTGTCGAAGTATAAATCCGCCTAGAGGTATACAATTTTTAAATGTAGATGTAAGTTCATGTAGGTTTCAAGTTTTAGATGATATATGTTATTTTTATTCAACAAATGATAACAAATTTATTTTCAAAATTGATAATAGTAATTATCCTATTCAAGCAATTGTTGTTATGGATAATATTGATTCATATAATATAGGCACTAATAAGAGAAACAGAATACAAATTGGAAATAATTTGTATGATACAGAAACAAAAACATTATTTTGCAAAAATGCTCCTGGTGTGACTGAACTGTATAATATTTATAATGATTATAGAAAGTATTTTCCAAAATATAATGAGACAGTTGTCCTAAAAAATATTTTGACTATTAAAAGAGCAGGAGATTATTCTCAAATATGGTTTTGTCAAAGATATAATCAACAAACAAATCCTGAACCAAACAACTTTAAATTATTTTTCATGTCCAATGATAGAATGTCCGCATCCTTTTGTCTTATTGAACAAGTTCCTTTTGTGTGTATGATAAGACATTATGGTGTATATTATAATCCATTTGGTGAAGAACTAAGAGGTGAAATAAATTATACAGAATATAGTCATGAAGAATTAGCAAATATAATACTTCAAAAGAATGAAGAGATTTTCAAACATTATCGGTATGAAATTTTTGAAAACTCTAATATTATTGAAAATGTAAATGGACAATTACCAATAACTTGTGATCAAAATTGTGATCAAAATTGTGCAAATTATTTAAAATTTATCTATTCGTTGAGTAACAAGCTTATTAATGACAGTGAATTAGAAAAAATTATTCATTATCAGGATTATATTTATAGCGGAGGAGGGGGATGTGTGATTAGATATCCAAGTATTAATATTGGTGGTACTAATAATATAGGACAACAACTTTATGGATATATGATCAGTTTTTTAGAAGAGATAAAGCAAGATATGATGAGTGCAATAGAACTAACGAGAGTAGGAGAAGAAATAGAACAAAAAAAGGAAGAAAGCAAGAATATATTACGAACTAAGGGTGTATATGAAATGAATTTACCTCACTATATTATCCAAAAAATACAAGATACTTTTGATAGAAAATGGAATACAAAAATATGTCGTGACTTAAAGGATAAGATAATTACTCAACAAATAGAATATAACAAAATAATTGATGACCTATCTATCGAAAAATTAACTGCATCTCAAATATCAGAATATAATGTAGGTAAAGAATATATTAAAGAATATGAAAATATTAAGAATTGTCTTAGTATATATAAATTAAATAATTTTATTCCTGAAATTTTTAAAGATGAAAATTCATCATCTTACTCATCATCATCTTACTCATCACTAATCTTACCTGGACATACTTATCCTGAAGAAATGGATGAACAAAAAGTAAAAAAGAGAAAATATGAAGATGTTCAATATCCATCTTTATCTGGTGATACTTCATTTTTACCAATCCCTGGTGAACCAGTTAATTTATCAAGTCAAGACGATATGAATTACACATCCGGTTTTTCATTTGATAATGGTTTAACTTATTATAACATTCATCCAACTATTCCAGACACTATAAACATGAATAATTACAAACACGCAAACAGAGTTTATGTCATGGATAAAGCAGGAGTGTTAAAAATTAAACCAAAAAATGATGAGGCCGTTATGTATATAAGCGACAAATCTAAAAAATATAATGTCAAAAAAGAATATACAGATGGAACGAAAATTTCTTATAAAAAGTTCAATGGCAAAATTTAAACACAAATTAAATATAAATTATTCAGTGATTCTTACAATGAATAATTTGATTTCTCTTAATTCTATATTGAAAAAATACGTTTACTTTACTCCAAGTTACCGATATGTAAAAATCGATCATGTTGCTCACAGAAGTTTTGATTTACGAAATTTACGAAATTTACAATCTTTTTATAAAAACAAAAATTTTGAAAAAATGAATGATATATACAATTTTCCAGTACTTAACGTTACAGCAACATGGATGAAATCAAAATGCTTTAGAGTTTTTCTAAGTCAGTACAACGGGAATAATAACTTTATTATTAATAATTATGATTCCTATCAAAGATTGAGAAGAGTAAACGATTATGTTGCATGGACATATATTCATAAAAATGATATAAATCATGTTGCCATCGAGGTGCATGATATTTACGATATTGTTAAAAAAATACAAGATGATAATAAATTACAATTAAATAATTCAGAAAATCCAATTCAAATCAGTAAAGTTGCTGATAAAGTTCCGTATACTTTTCAAGATGGTGAGTGTCAACTTGTTCCATATACTTTTGTAGAGTTTGTTCAAAGAAAAAATAATAGAGAAGGTTTTGAATCAGGTAACGCTAAAGAGATTTTGAAAAGTACGAATCATTAAAATGAATCATTAACATAATTTATTGAACATTTTCTTCAAGGAATGCACGGAAAGCAGGTTGTAATCTATCACCATTATAATTTACACTCTCACCATTGGACTTGGTTAACACAAATGTAGGAAATCCTCTCACGCCAAATTGTTGTGCCAATTGAGGTTGTTCATCGGCATTAACCATAACAATTTGAACAGGTCTATTATTTATCTTGGCAGTTCCAATCATAGGTTCAAACTGGGGTTTTGCTTGTTTACAATAACCGCACCATTCAACATAAAACATACGGAAAATACAGTCAGACTCACTGTACTTCTCACGAGTGAAATAATAAATGGTATAAGCGAGAATAATAAATACCACTACACCGATGCCAATATATGACAATGTCTTTTTATCAAGATTGCCAAACATTTTTTTTTAATTTTTTATTACACAAGATAAAAAATTATTTAAAACAATATAAAATAAATAGTAACATAAATTATTAAATTTTTTTAAAATGTTTAAAATCGCTCTTGTAGAACCGCATGCAAAGTCTCCTGCTAGAAATTCTCAACTTGACGCTGGACATGACTTACACGCTTCAGAGGAAGTAACAATCCCTGCAAAGAGTAGAAAACTTGTGTCAACAGGATTGAAGACACAGATTCCTGCTGATTGTTATATTCGTATTGCTCCTCGTTCAGGTCTTGCGGTAAAAGGTATTGATGTGGGTGCAGGAGTCGTTGACTCGTCTTATAGAGGAATTCTAAAAGTATTGATTATTAATAATAAGGATGAAGATTTTAAAGTTAATATTGGCGATCGTATTGCTCAAATGATTCTTGAGAGAATTTATAATGATGATTTCACACTTGTTAAAGAGGATGAATTGTCAGATACCAGTAGAGGAGATGGAGGGTTTGGTTCAACTGGTGTTTAATATGAGTTAATATGAGATCTTAATATATTTCTTCAATATCATCAATATTAATTATAACAGGTTCAAAATCGTTATCAAAGTTATCAATAAAATCTTTACTTGTTTCTTCAAAAAGAAATCTGAGTTTTTTCTGTGTTTTTTTCTCTTCTTTTATAATTTCTGCAATTGAAACTATAAGATCTTTATTTTCTTTTTTATTAATAAGACTTACAAGATTATATATTGAAAACTCTTTTATATCCTTGGGATCAAGAATTCTATTTAATGATGTCATGAAAAAAGCATAATTAGAATACTTGAATCCAAAATTAAAGTATCTCTCGACAGAAGATTTTAATGTTGTAACTTCAAATTGTGCTAATGATTCTAAATAATATCCGAAAATTTCTTTTTTAATTTCTAGAGAAAATTCAGATTGATTGATTACAGAAAAATTATAATATCTATGATCAAATTTATTTAGTTTGTTTATTTGTTCTTGAGAAACTTGAAGTTTATTATCTATAAACTGATTTAAGTTAATATAACGGTTTATATCCTTATTTATTTTTCCTGCAAAAAATCTTGATTCCAATTGTGCTACATCACTATACATGTGTTCTTGATCTTTTATTAAAAATGAGACAGAAGCGATAGGAAGTGTTATATCATCATCTCCGTCGAATCGAAATACTTTTTTTTCCATCCATGTGTCTGTTATAGGATTATAGAGACGAATAACTTTTGTCTTCTTTGAACGTTTTGGTGATTTTTTTACTATAGGACTTATTTTTCTAACTTTTACTGGTCTTTCTTCTTCCTTAATTTTTCTCAATACTTCTTGCTGTCTTTTTCTTTTAAGTGTTATTTCAGGTTTAATTATTTGAAATGGCAATTGTGGTAATTGTGGTATTATCACCTCATCAACTCTATATCCACGTTTTGGGTAACCCTGTGGTAAATTAAAAACATTAACACCACTATAGTGATTTCTTCCATTATAACAAACATATAAGATAAGTTTATCTTGTTCTTCAGGTCTATATAACATTGTTTGAATCACTACATTAAGTATTGTTTGAAGTGCTGTAACCTCTAATGCTCCAGGCCAGTCTAATGGATTACCAATTTCATCGACATAATCATTATTAAAAGTCACATCACCCGTGTCAATACCTTCTCTATATCTTTGTAAATTATTTTGAAAAACACGTGATAAATCCGTAAAATAGGGATGCTGATAATCTTGTGCTTGTAAAATATGTCTAAACATGTTATAGAATCCACCTCTATTTATAACATAGAATGATATCAAGTAGTTGTAAACTGCATATGCAATTTTTGAACATGCTATTATAGTTTGAGGAGTATTTTGATCATTTATATTATAAGTCATTTCATTGAGATTTATATATAATTGTGGAAGTAAGTTTTTGTTAAGTTGAGTCATGAGGATAAGTTTAATTTCTCTATCAAGTTGGGAAATACAATATAAAATACTTCTAAAAAAACATAATCCATCCGCCTCTATTCCTCTTTTGATGTTTGGATTATCACATAAATTAGGATACTGTCGTCTCTCAACTACAGGAGGCGCAGGAGGTGCTTTTTTCCCTCTAACAGTAGTTAATGATAATTCTGAGGGTTTTAATGGTTTTACTTTATCTTTTTGTTCAAAAGAATTTATAAAGCATTTTTCATTTACATTTACAAGAGATTCTACAATAGGTTGCAAATCAATATCTTTTTCTTCAAAATCAGTATAAAACTTAAATGGAACATCAAGAATTGCTAAATCATATTTGTAATTCATGGGAGTTTCATCATTATTGTAATAAACATTAAAATTTTTTCTCATATCGATGGAAACAAGATTGAAATTAAAGACATTTGCTTTTACGACAGGTAAGTTTCTCAATCTAAAGTTTGTAGCAGAATCAACTTTAGGACAAAGTTTAAAAACTTTATTTGAAAGGGTTTGACAGGTTGAATCGTAAAATTGTTCCTGTTCTTGTTTGACAGCATTAATAAACATTGAATTATCATTGTCGCATTCTTCTGTCATTTTGTTAAGGATGACAATATGCTTTGATAATATCGCAAATATAACTTGACGAATATAGTTGATAATGACCATTTTATCTTCTTTTTTTGTTGTTTTACCTTCCTTATGTTGAATAATTACTTTCAAATCTATATCAGCAATCTTGTTAGTAGGAACATATCTCTCAAAAGCGTCACCTCCAGCAATCATAACTTTGAAAATATATTTTGGAAATTTTTTTACTAAAGGTGAAGGTATATCAGAGTTAATATTATCATAAAGTTCCTTTACAATAGTGTTTAATATTGGACGGTAATATTCAATAGTTAAATCATCAAGTTTTTGAACGATTCCATTGGGTATGGAAGATGTAAAATAATTTTGAAGCATTCTTTTTACAAGTTCTTGCTTCAAGTTTACAAACCAAAATTCATTAGGAATTAAATACGTTTCCCATAAGTCTTCATTAGCAAAATATAAAGTAATTAATTTATAAAGATTATAATAAGAGTTTATGATTATTTCTGATCTTTGTCTTTTTTGCTGATCACTCAATTCACTTTCATTATTTATTCCAGTAATTGCATAAAGAAGTTTATTAAGGCGATAGTTATCAAGATCCATACCCTTTCCTTTTCTAAATTCTCTGCCGCTATTTGCCTTAATAAGAGTGGCATAAAATAAATGTCCATAATAATTCAAATAAGTAACGTTATTAATTGTTCTTGATATATTTGACAGGAAATTTGTTTTAAAATCTTGAAATAATATGTCAGGAATTTGATGAAATGTGATGTAATAAATAAAATGAAAGTTTTCTGTAGATTCGCATTCATCTTTATCATTAAAACTCTCCCACGCTTCTTCATTAGGGTTATCTTTAATTCTTACACAAAGACGAAGTTGATATGCTTTAAAATTTTCAAATCCTATTGGTTTTTCTAATTTAATTGATGAACAAGGTTTTTTTTCTTGAACTTTTTCTTCAGTTCTTCTTGTTGCTTTAGTTAAAGCACATTTATTTTCAATTTTCACCTTTTGATTATCATTCATAATAATGTTCTTTGAAAAAGATAAACAAGTTTCATAATCTTCACTATTTGTTATATTCAAATTATTATGAAATTGAAGAAGTTGATTATAATATTTACAAATTATTGTTGATATCTTACTCTCAGGACAATATACTTCAATATCCCAGTTTTGAGGAAGAAAACCTATATTTTGTCCAATACTTTCTTGTATGTTGACATTTCTATCATCAGCAAGAAAAAAGTTTGCATACCAAGAAGAACTTCCTTTGACAAGATAAGACAAATTATTATTTTGAGAATCCTCATTAAGGTTTGCTGTCAATTGTTGAAACGTATTTTGAATAGGAGGTGTATTGATAAATGCATTTTTCTCTCTACGCTTTATATCAGCGTTTGAAGTCATTAATTTATCACTAATGATTTCTTGTCTACTTTCTTCATGTTTAAGTTCAGAGAGAACTTTAATGGTATTTTGAGATTCTTGTTTTTTTTTATATTTAGACATTGTTATTTTATTAAAACTTCAATATAAAATTTAAATAAATTTAAATAATTTAAAATAATTTAAAATAATTTAAAATAATTGATTTTGTGAAAAAAAATATATAAATACTTATATATCTGATTAACATATAATCTTCAATTTAACAAACAAAATGTCTGCTGTAGAAGAAAAAAAGACATCTCAAAAGACTAAATCCTCTTGTAATATCTGCTGTGAAAACAGAAGCACATTTGTAAAATGTCTTTATTGTAATTTTGAAGCATGTTCAGACTGCACACAAAAATACTTATTAGAAAACATTGATGCTAAATGCATGGGTTGTTCAAAAGGATGGAGTCTTGAGTTTATCCAGACTAATTTCTCTCATACATTTGTGCATAAAAAGTATAAAGCACATCGTGAGAATATTCTTCTTGAAAAGGAAAAGGCGTTGTTGCCACAAACTCAGATGATTCTTGAAAATAAGAAAAAAGTAAAAGATATGAATTCTCAAATTACGAAATACAGAGAGTTAATTTACAATCTTGAACAAGAAGTTTTATTTCTCAATGGCAATCAAAATGTGTATAAAAAGCGACAAGAAAAAATTATAAACTGTATTGCTAATGATTGTAGAGGATTTCTCACACCTCATGGACAACATACACTTCAATGTGGTATTTGTAATATCACTGTTTGCAAAAGTTGTAGAGAAAGACGAGAGGAAAAGGAAGGTAAAGAGGAAAAAGAAAGTAAAGAGGAAAAAGAAGACCTCGGGAAGACAGAGGAACATAAATGCGATCCTCAACTTGTAGAATCTATTAAAGCAATTGAAAAGGAGTGCAAACCTTGTCCAAAATGTGGAAGTTATATTTACAAAATTTCAGGTTGTTTTGATAGAAATACAGAAATATTATTATATGATGGAACTATAAAAACTGCTGAAAATATTAAAGTAGGAGATGTATTAGTAGGAGATGACGGAAACCCCAGAAAGGTTTTAGAATTAGTATCAGGAGAAGATAAAATGTATAAGATAAAACAGAATAATGGTGTAGAGTATATCGTAAATAGTAAACATGAATTGGTTTTATTTTGTAAAAATAATTTAGAAATTAAGCATATTGTTGTAGAAGATTTCATAAACAATAAAAATAATAAATATGATAATTTTTATGGTATTAAATTAAATGAAATTAAAAGTGTTAAAAAATTAGAAGATGCCTCTTTTGTAACAACATCAATTCAAGTTGAATTTGTTGGTATCGATAAATATTACGGTTGGAAAGTTGATGGAAATACAAGATTTATCTTACCTGATTTCACAGTTGTAAAAAACTGTGACCAACTCTGGTGCACACAGTGTAGAACAGCATTTTCATGGAGGACAGGACAGGTGGAAACTGGTGTTGTCCACAATCCTCACTATTGGGAATACATTAGACAGCATGGAAACGAGGATGATGAGGTTAGAAGACAATTTGGAAACGTTGGAAATAATGAGCAAAACAATGATGCAAATGATTTACTTAATTTGAACGAGTGTGATTTTCGTTTTGAGAATCTTGTTTGGAATCGTGATTTTATGATTCGTATTGATGCTTTCCGACAAGAGATTACAGAACTTTTACGTGAGATATCTCATTGTCAACGATACGAAATAGCACGTGCAAGAGTTGATATTCATGATCCTAAAAACAATGAAGATATCCGTCTCAAGTATCTTGAAAATGAATTGGATGAAAAAAAGTTTAAAATGACTATTCAGAGACGACAAAAATTAAATGAGTTCAAGACAGAACTTGTGCAAATTCTTGAAACCTTTGTAACAGTGTATAGAGAAAGCACAATAAGATATTATCGTCTTATTATGGAGTTGAGAAACTTCAGAGAACAAAAGGGAAAAGAAAGTATAAAAGGATTAGTAAAACAATGGGTTACAGATATTCGTCAAGTTAGAGACTTTACTGTAAGTAGTATTGAAAAACTTTGTGATCGTTTTAATTACACTTTTAATAATCTTTTACGAGACCATTTTGAATCCTATGTGCGTCTCACTGATATGGTATTTAGAAAGTTAGAAACTCATGATAAAAATGAAAAGAAAAAAATAGAAGAGAGGAAGAAAGCAGAGGATAATGTGGTGAATGGAATATTTTCTCGTGGGTTTCGAACATATTCAGAAGAAACGAGAGAAGTAATGAAGGAAAAATTTCATAATAAATCAGGAACAGAGATTGCAAAAGAACTATTTAATCTTTGGAGAAATACACCTATCGATGTAAAGACTTATTATAAAGAACTTGAATTACATAATGAGAGGCGAGAAGAAAAAAAAGAAAACGACGAAAAGAAACAAACTGATTCTGCTAACGAGGAAGATATTCTTTTATTTCAAGTTAAAAAACGATAAATAGTAAGTATTTTTTTATAATTTTTATAATTTTTATAATTTTTATTAAACTTTCAACTATTTTTTTTATGATTAATTAATTATAAAAAAAATGAATGATATAATTCACAATAGTGCGAAATACTCATTGGGTGCACAGATATTTACAGGTGTTGTAGATGTATTAGCGTTACAAGTAGACGTAGATCCTAAAGATTTTGTTATTAAGCAATTACTCGGGTTAGAACTTGTTGTTCAAATGATAGAAGCAGTATTTTATATTTGGTTGGTAAAATCTTTTCATAAAGTTGATGAAATCACAAAATTTAGATATTATGATTGGATATTAAGCACATCAATCATGCTTTATACATTGATTATTTACCTTGTTTACTTACAAGATGATAATAAAGGTAAAACGCTTTCTCAAATACAAGAAGAACATAAAGGAACCATTCAAACTGTATTGCTACTTAATTTACTAATGTTGACGTTTGGATATTTAGGAGAAATTAAAAAACTTGATACATGTGCTTCAGTAGGTATAGGATATTTACCATTTTTAACTTATTTCAAACTTATTTATGACAAGTATGTTAGAACTGATGTATTAGAAAAGAAAAATGTTTCAACTGAGAATAAAAAACAGATACGTCAGTTATTTTGGTATTTTTATATCTTTTGGAGTATGTATGGTATAGCTGCTTATATGCCTTATAAACCAAAAAATGTAGCGTATAACGTGCTTGATTTGTTTTCAAAAAACTTTTTTGGGTTGTTTTTATCTTATCAAGTTTATAAAAAGAGGAAAAATAATTAAAATAAATTGATTTTAAAAATAATTTAATATATGAGTAGTATATAATTTTCCTTTTATTTTAATACTTTGTAAATTCAATAAATCATGTCTTCTGTTAAAACTGTTGTCGCTATTGAAGGTCTTATTGGCGCTGGAAAGAGCACAATGATGAGCATTCTTCGCAAAAAACTAGAAGAGAAAGCACAATTCATTGACGAACCTGTAGACGAGTGGATTGCAATGCGTGATGAGAATGATAAAAACTTATTGGAAACTTTTTACAGTGATATGAAACGCTGGTCTTACACTTTTCAAAATATTGCTTACATTACACGTATGAACAGATTAGCAGATGCGTTAAATGGAGATGCTTCACTTATTTTAATGGATCGTTCTCTCACAGGCGATAAGAATACATTTACAAAAATGTTAAAAGAGGATGGATGTATTTCAAAAATGGAGATAGAGGCATATAACAAGTGGTGTGACTTTTTTCACAAGTATTTTGGACAAAATGTGCACATGAAATACATCTATCTTAGATGTGATCCTGAAGTTGCTTTTAATAGAATTAAAAATAGAGGACGTGACGAAGAGAGCACTATTCCTCTTGAGTATTTAAGACGTTTGCACAAAGCACATGAGGATTGGTTACTCCATGAAAAGAATGTTCTTGTGCTTGATGTGAATGAAGATTTTATTGATAATGAAGAAAAGATTCAACAAGTATTGGATTTTTTTTAAGAGTAAGAAGTTAGTATATATATTAGTAACTTTTTTATAAAGATTAATTTTTATATTTTCAAAATATAAAAATACCAAAATACATAAATGTGTACAAATAAATATACTCTCGATCTTGTAACTCTTATGAATAAGGGGGAAATAGATGATATGAAATCTATAAACAACTTTGTGGAAATCATTTATGAAACTCCTTCTGGATGGCAAAGAGACTGTTATAATCGTTCTGAACTATTGAAAGTTTTACAAAAAGAATGGAATGAAACCAATACTTTTTGGAATGATGGCGAAGCGCGTAATAGGATTAAAGCAGTTTACAAATTACCTTTATCAGGTGAGTTTTTAACAGAAGATGCAGTGAGATTATTGTCGTTGCCTTATTTTACACAATTTATTAAAGTTACTTGCAATAATTATAAGATTGGATCTTATTTTTTTCAAAGCAGTATTCATGGAGCAGAACACAAGGTTTGTAAACTTGAACCATTGATTGAAATAAATAATTCTAGAGAAGAACAAGTCCTCGAAAATGTTAATTTACAAGATGAAGGCATACTCTCTATTCAACTTCGTGAAATTCCCGCAGAAATATATGAACAATCTGAAGAAATTACAGAAGAAGAACAAGAACTTATTAATCAAGAAAAAACAGAAAGTGATAGAATTCGTGTAGAACAAGAAAGAAATGGCGATGTACCACCTGAAACTATTGTTGAAAGAATGGAAAGACACGAGTTAGCAAGAGAGCGTGTGTTCTCAAGACTTTTTTCACAAAGAGAATATAAGAGTGAGAACTTTCCTCTTGTGACTCATGTCTTTCAAAGAGATAGAATCGTTGTTTACAATAATGTTATGAACAACATCAGTCTTGAACAATGGTTACAAACTAATAATTTCTCTCCAGATATATACGATAAACTCAAGAGTCATATTGGAAACTTAAGTGAATTAAAAAATGTAACAGATGAACAACTTATATCTTACGGATTAGCAGAAGAAGATGCTAATATGTTATTATCAACATATAATTACACTCTCATTGACATAGATGATATTTTTAATAATTGTTATACAGTTAGAGAGACTGTCACTATGCCTAATAGATATTATGAAAGATACTGTTTCGATTCTGCTAAAACTGCAGAAGATATCTTTTTCAAAACTCCTTATAAACGCGTTGAAATAAGAGGATTTCATCATGTGGTAAATAACTCAATTCATGCAGCAGAGACAAAACTTTATTCAGATGAGCAAATATTGTTTAAAATTACTGCCGATCCTCTGTTTTATACATTTGGACTTTTTTTAATGGATGATTCATACGATTGTTATATAGTAAATAAAAATGGAAATTTAACAGCATCTCGTATAGCATCTCTTTCAAATAAAAACGGTCCACATCCTGTTAATCAGTATACTATTGAACAATTTATTAGAACTTGTGCTCTAGTGTATTTAATCTTATTAGATGTTGAAACTACAGATGAAATCATATCTCTTGTAAAACTTTTATCTATGGGGTTGAGTTACACAAATATGTTAGACATCTACGAACAATATATTGCTCATTTGTTTAATAATACGGATGCTGATAAGACATCGTGGGGACCGAGG
>Ga0247843_1006772_pt1 | contig 14681 bp, 15 predicted proteins | sample LaCruzMarch2017__FD_192420 | JGI IMG/M metagenome (GOLD analysis project Ga0247843, IMG submission 192420) | Freshwater microbial communities from meromictic Lake La Cruz, Castile-La Mancha, Spain - LaCruzMarch2017_8m | ecosystem: Environmental > Aquatic > Freshwater > Lake | place: Spain...
ACGCGCTACACACGCTGCGGGATCTGGGCGAGAACAGCGGGACCTTCATGAGCCAAGCGTTCATTTCCTATCATCACGCCCAGCGCAAGCTTGCACGACTCATCGCCCACCGCGTCGCCGCCGACGGACACTCCGTTTGGTGGGACCGCAGCGATCGTCCCGGCGATGAATGGAGCGAAGCTGTATCGAGCGCGCTGGCCCGCAGTGCGTGCGTCGTTGTTGTCTGGTCAAAGCAGGCTGCGGCCTCTCCCGCGATCCTCGGCGAAGCCACCGCAGGATACGGCCGCGACGCGCTCATCAACGTGATGGCCGACAAAACGGCCCCGCCTGCGCCCTTCCACAACGCCCCGGTCATCGACGTTAAGGACTGGTCCGGCGACTCCATCGACGTAGCATGGATCCGCCTGCGCGACCCTATCCGCGCCAAGATGCAGGATGCCGACGTAAAGCGCGTCGAGGGTCAGGCGCTGTCACCGCATCGCCCGCCACCGAAAATCGCCCCGCCGCGTGCGAAGTTCCAGGCGCCGCCGCTCAGCCTGCCGCCGCCAGCCCCGATCTACGAGGATCGCCGCAGCGGCGCCGCGGGGTCGGCGGTGATGGTGCTCGCGCTTGCGGGTCTCGCTGCCGGCGGCTGGTATTATGGCGACGAACTCCGCCAGGAGGCCTCGCGCTGGCAGGGCGCCCTTGAACCGCGGAGCGAGGTGGCCGCAATCCCGCAGGCGCTGGAGCGCGCCGACGAGCCGACGCTTGCATTCGCCCCGCCGCTGACGCCCGAGGACGCTGCGGCGCCGGTTGAGCCCGGGACCGAGTCGGCGCGCGACGGCGCGCCGCCCGCCGCAACGGCGCCGTCGATTGCGGTCGCCGGAAGCATGTCGCCAAGCGCTCCGGCGCTCAGCTTCGAAGACACCTGGGTGCCCCCGCCCGTTATCCGGCAGCTGCCGCGCGCCGCGCCGGTCCCGGACCCGCCATTCACGGACGGCCCCGCCGCCCAGCCAGCAGCGGCGCCGATCGCACCGCCAGCGCCGGCGGCGCCCGCTGTCCACCGGATCAATCTGCGGCAGGGACGGTTTGTGGACATCGACCTCGCCGACCCCTTGCGCAAGACCGACATCTGGTTCGCGCCAGACAGGTCAGGGGATGGGCTCTACCTCGGCGTCGCCAACGGCGCGCGCATGCGCGCCGTGCCGCTCGCCCGTGCGACGGACGCGGAGTGCCGCCGGACCAACGCCGTCATGCGGCGCACACCGATAGGCGCGCGAGACCTGGCCAGGGGCCTAGGTGTGTGCGTTCGCACCAGCGCCGACCGCATCCGGGTCCTGCACGTGGAGGGCATTTCAGGGACGAGGCAGGAAAAGGTCCTGCGGCTGCGCCTGTTGCCCGTCGCGGGGAGCTAACCCTACACGAACACGGCGATGGCATGCCCGCTGAGGCGAACTCGTGCTAAGGTCGTGTCTCGTCATCGCAGGGACGCCCATGACCGACGTTTTCATTTCCTACGCCCGCGCGGATCGTGACAAGGTCCGCCTCATCGCGCACGGCCTCGCGGCGGAAGGCTTTGCGGTCTGGTGGGATCCCGAAATCAAGCCGGGGAAGAAGTGGAATGACGCCATACGTCGTGCGCTCGACAATGCGGCGGCGGTAGTCACGGTCTGGTCGCCGAAGTCAGTGAAGTCCGATTGGGTGGTCGCAGAGACGACGCACGGCAATGCGCGCAAGTCGCTGGTGCCCGTCACCATCAAGAACTGCTCGCCGCCCATCCCGTACAACATGATCCAGAGCGCCGACCTCACACGCTGGAAAGGCGAAGCCGACGACAGCGAGTGGATGGCGGTGCTCCGCCAGGTGCGCGCGCTTGTGGAAGCCAAACGCCGCATGCTGGCAGGCGCGCCGCCGCCCGGCGAAGCGCATGGCGCGGAAGCGCGCCTCGATCCTGCGATCGACGCCTCCGAGAATGTGGGTCGCTACACGGGTTCGCCATCGCGCGGCCGGATGGGCGCACGCGCGTCGCGTCTTGCAATGGGGGCTGTTGTCGCGACGGTGGTGATCTCAGCTGGTCTCTGGGTGGCGCAGGGCGCGTTGTCCGAGATGGGATTTCTCGCACCGAGGTCGCAAGGATCGCCGCCGGGCGCGATGGTTGCGCCGTCGCCGCACATCACACCGTCGACAGCCGTCGAGGTCGCCCCGCTTCAAGCCGCGCCGGAGGCGCTGGAAACGCCGGGCGACTCTACGCCGCCAACGCGCACTGAGCTCCCGCCGCCCCCTGCTCGTGAGCAGGGCTCCCAAGCGCCCGCCTCCACCACGCCCCCCACTACGCAGCCCGCTCAACCCGCGTCAGAAGATGACCGTGCGTCTCTCGACGCGCTCGATGTCTGCGCGCAGGAGTTCGCCCGGCTTTGTCCAAAAGCGACGGGTAACGTCGTTCCGATTGGTTTCGTTGCGGATGGCGCGCTGGCGGGCTCCGAACAACGCTTTTTGGGAGCCCTTCAGTTCGACATCTCGCGCCCCGTGGCGCGCGAAACCGCCGCTGCGTGCAAGATGCGCCTCGCCGAAGCGGCTGCGACACGGCGGCGGGCGACCTCCGGCACATTGCTATCGAGCGCCTGCAACGCGCTGGCATGGCCCGCCACCCCGACCACTGCGCCGCCTCCGGCGGCGACGCCGGAACGCGCCACGCCGTCCCCCTCAACTTTGCCGGAGCGCATCCGTCGAGTGACCACACCCGCCGTCGATGAGATGACTTCCGAAGTGCGCGCGCTAGACGCCTGCGCCGCCGCACTGGCGCGCTTGTGCCCGGCGCCGCAACCAACGACAGGCTTCAGCGCCAACGGAGCGCTTTCCGCACAGGAGTCGACGCTGCTCGCCTCGGTGGCGGGAAACGCGACCAGCAACGCGGAACGCATCAAGGCGTGCGTCTCGGCGACGATGAGTCTCCAGCAGACCAGCGCAGAGCGACGCGAAGCCGGGGCGTTCGGGCAAGCCTGCCGCAGCCTTGCACCAACCCGCGCGCTTAGCCCGAACGTCATGCGCGCGATCAATCAGCCGCCAGTGGCTGCGCCCGCGCCGGCCCCGCCTCCGCCGCGCTGACCGCGAAGTGATGCAATCGCGCAACAAGGCGCCGCTTTGCTGTTCGGCGTGAAACCGAATCGTAGGCTTGGTGCGTTCTACTGGTGGCATCAAGCAACGGGGACCAAGCATGTGGACCAGATTTCTCCGGGCGATCGGCAATATCTTCGCACCGCGTCCGTGCAATTTCGGCGAGCGCCTGACGTCGCACTACGGCCTCGACGTCTGAGCGGGCGTCGCCATCTCCTCGTCCGCCGGTTGGGGCAGCCCGGCGCGCCCTCGAGTATCCGTGTTGATCAAGCGGGGTCTGGGGCCCAGCACGCGGCCATTTTTTAGGAGAGCGTTGGCGAGGATCAGAATTTTTTGCGTGGCGGCGAGGAGGGCGACTTTGGCCGGCGGCGCGCCCTATCCGCCCGGCGGCGCACCGGCGACGAAGCTTTCCACAAGGCTCCCTGCGACCAGCCGCCAGCCGTCCACGAGGACGAAGAATATCAGCTTGAACGGCAAGCTGATGGTCACCGGCGGCACCATCATCATGCCCATGCTCATCAGCAGTGACGAGACCACGAGGTCGATCACGAGGAAAGGGATAAAGAGCATGAAGCCGATCTCGAACGCCCGCCGCAACTCCGAAATCATGAACGCCGGAATGACCACGCGCAGGGGCGTGTCTTCCGCGCGTTGCGGCGCCGGATCGAGCTTGGCCATGTCGAGGAACAGCGCAAGATCGGCCTCGCGCGTGTGCACCAGCATGAAGCTCTTCACCGGCTCGGCAATGCGCGGGAAGGCTTCGGTGAGCGTCATTTCCTGATCCATCACCGGCCTGACCCCGCTTTCCCAAGCCGCCTGCCAGGTGGGCTGCATGACGAAGGCCGTCAGGAAAAGCGCGAGCGAGATGATCACCGCGTTCGGCGGCGCCTGCTGCAGGCCGATCGCGGTGCGCAATAGCGAGAGCACCACGACGATACGGATGAAGCTCGTCGTCATGATCAGCACAGACGGTGCGATAGAAAGCACCGTGACCAGCGCCACGAGTTGTAGCATCCTCTCGGTCAGGCCGCCGCCCGTGCCGAGATCGATGTTGATGGAGGGCGCAGCGTCCTGCGCATGCGCCAGCGCAGGAAATGCGAGCACCAACAGCAGCGCAAGCACAAGCCCTCTCGCGCGTGCGACAGAGGCGACGACCGAACGCAGCCTGGTCAGGGAGAAGTTCCTTGACACGAAGGCGTGAGCGCGTGGCGACACTTTTCCGTAGTTGGCTTGATCGCCCGCCTGTCGCCGCTCGACGCCTGTCGCTAGGGGCGGCGCCGGCTCAGCAGCTAGTGGCGCAGCTTGCTCCTCCGCCAAAGCCGGAGGATTGGCGATTTCCGCGAGTTTCCGCTCGCCGAAGGGCGACAGCAGCAGCACGTGCTCTTCCGAATCGATTCGCACGATCACTACGCTGCGACGCGGATCGAGCATCAATCGTTCCGTCACACGCATGCGCCGCACCTGCCCCGCCGCCATCCCCTGCAGCATGCCCAACCGACGCGCCGCAATCGCTGCGAGCCCAATCAGGCCAAGGGTTGCAATGAGCGCGACCACCGCACGCACCCAGTCGAGAATGTCCATTCTGGACGCTCCGTTTCGCGCACGAAGTCATCTTCGCGACGCCAGTAAATACGCGGTTAACCATGTTGAGTGAGTCTCGCCAGCGCGGCGAACCTGAAGTTCGTCTCACGACTGCGGCGAGCGCGAAGCGGGACACCAGCATGAGCATCGGCGATACTCCCTACTTCGCACTGTTGCGGGCGCGCCTCGATTTCCTCGGCGACCGGCAAAAACTGATCGCGGAGAACATTGCAAACGCCAATACGCCCGGCTTTACGCCGCGCGACCTTGATTCGAAATCGTTCGAACGCGCCATCGAACGCGCGAGGAAATCGGGCGAGACGACGCGTATCCACAGCGCACGCGCCGTGGATCGCCCTGACAGCGAAACGACGCTCGACGGCAACTCCGTGGTGCTCGAAGATCAAGCCATGCGCGCGATGGAGACGCGCATGGCGTTCGAGACAGGGCTGTCGCTCTATCAAAAGGGCTTGCAGCTCATGCGCATGGCGGCGCGCCCGCCCGGTCGATGATGAAGAAAGCGCAGCACGATGGATGACATACGCGCGACGATGAATGCGGCGAGTTCGGGACTGCGCGCGCAGACGCTGCGGATGCGCGTGGCGGCGGAGAACGTCGCGAATGCGAACTCCACAGCCGAAACGCCCGGCGGCGATCCGTATCGCCGGCGCATCCCCATGCTCGAGGAGCGCAAACTGCAGGACGGCGTGCGCGGCGTGCGCGTGACGGGCGCGGCGGACGACCCTTCCGCGTTTCGCCTGCAATACAATCCGAGCCATCCGGCGGCGGACGACACAGGTTACGTCAAGTTGCCGAACGTTGATTCGCTCATCGAGATGATGGATCTGCGCGAAGCGACGCGCGCCTACGAAGCCAACCTCAACATGATCGAGAATGCGCGCGCGATGACGACGCGCGCCCTCGACATGCTGCGCCGCTAGGAGCTGAACCATGGCCATTGATCCGCTCTCAGCGTCGAAAGCCTATATGGACGTTGCGCGCACCGCGATGCGCGGCGGCGGTGTGGAAGGCGGCGATACCGTCGACTTCGGCCAGATGGTGCAGAACGCCATCGGCGATGCGGTCGGCGCAGCGCAGAACGCCGAACAGGCGGGCCTTGCGGCCGCGAGCGGCAAGGCCGACATCGTGAATGTTGTGACCGCGATCGCGCAGGCGGAGACAACGCTCGAGACGGTCATGGCCGTCCGCGACCAGGTGATCCAAGCCTACCAGGAAATCCTGCGCATGCCGATCTGACGGTCGAAGTCAGCTAACGCGCGGCTCCTCACGCAATATGCTTTTCACCGACGTCGGATTCTGAACGAGCAGCGCCGCCGACGGCGGCGATCGCGCGAGGAGCGCGTCGCCGCAGTTGGGGCATTTGCCTTGAAACTTCTCACAGCAGGTCGCGCGGAACGTGCATTCGAACGTCGCTATACCGCCGAGCTGCCTTTTGCGTCGGCTGAAAGAACCTCTTTACTGGTGCTCCTTACGGCTGCTTCTTACGGCTGCTTCGAATAAGCTCAAATACTTCAGGCGCTCCGCCTTCCAGAAAGATGGTGACTATGAAAGGCGCAAAAGCACTTATCATTAATCCCCAGAATAATGATAATGCCGGTGCGTTTTCCTTTGTCGCTTTCGTTGGCCGGATGTCTTGCATGTGCATCGCGACGATCATCATCGCCGACAACGCGAGGACATAACCTAATCACTGTAGAGGTCTGTGATCCGAGCATGACAAAACAGTAGCGGACCACGCTCCGAACAGAGACATACTTTGGGGCTTTCCAATCCCCTGACCGCTAAACATAAATGCATTCTACCCGTGTCAAAGCGCCATGACGAGCGGATCAACGCGCCGGATGACTCCGGCGCGAGATAGGCGTCGCGGCGCTAGAGCACCATCCGACCAAACTCGATCGCCTTGGCGATCGAATGGTCGGATAAGGCTGCTCTTCACGTATGATACTCGAGCAATTTTATCCGATTTCGGAATTGCGGCTGCAATTTCGAAAGATGGGATACTCTAGCAGTCGGGTCGGATATCCAGCATCAGACGACGCAGCCCCTCAAGCCGCTTGCGGCATCGAGAGATTGGTGAAGCGCTTCAGGTGGTGATCGACGTTGCCCAACTGCGCGTCGATCATGGTCGCGCGCTTGAAGTAGTGACCGACGCGCATTTCCTCGGTAACGCCCATGCCGCCATGGATCTGCACCGCCGCCTGGCCGATGAAGCGGCCCGCCTTGCCGATCTGAACCTTTGCGGCGCTTACCGCTTTCGCGCGTTCCTCAGCGCTTTCGTCGAGCTTCAGCGTCGCCATGTAGGCCATCGAGATGGACTGTTCGGTCGCCATGAACATGTCGACCATGCGGTGCTGCAGCACCTGGAACGAGCCGATCGCCACGCCGAACTGCTTGCGCTGGCGGGCGTATTCGAGCGTGAGCGAATGCATCAGACGGAACGCGCCCACCGCTTCCGCGCAGAGCGCCGCGAGCCCCTCGTCGGTCACCTGCTCCACCAACGGCAGGCCGTTGTCGGCCGCGCCGATCAGCGCATCGGCGCCGACGGAGACGTTCTCGAAATACACTTCCGACGCGCGGAAGCCGTCGACAGTCGCGTAATCACGCGTGGTCACGCCCTTCGCGGCCTTCGCCACGACGAACACCGAGACGCCCATGGCGTCGCGCTGGCCGCCGGCCGTGCGCGCGGTGACGATGAAGTGGTCCGCCTGCGGGCCGCCGATGACAACGGCCTTGTGACCGTTGAGGACATAACCCGCCCCGTCCTTCTTCGCGCTCGTCGTGAGATCGGCAAGATTGTAGCGGCCCTTAGGCTCCGCATACGCGAACGCAAAGATGCTTTCACCGCCAGCAATCGCCGCGAGGTGTTGCTGCTTTTGCGCTTCCGTTCCGCCGTACTTCAGGAAGCCGCCGCCAAGCACGACAGTCTGAAGCCAGGGTTCAACAACAAGTCCCTTGCCGAATTCTTCCATGACGACGAGCGTGTCCACCGGTCCGCCGCCGAGACCGCCGTACTCTTCCGGCAAGGGTGCGGCCATCAGGCCCAGCTCCGCAAACGTCGACCACGCCTTCTTCGACCAGCCGTCGGCGGACGCAAGGATCGCCTTGCGCTTGTCGAAGTCATACTCGGTGGCGACGAACTTCGCGATCGAGTCGCGGAGCATCGTCTGCTCGTCCGTAAAGTTGAAATCCATGTAGTCCTCCCGGGGTGCTTTTCGCGTGGCGCGGCCTCAGAGACCGAGCACCATCTTCGCGATGATATTGCGCTGGATTTCATTCGATCCGCCGTAGATCGAGGTCTTGCGCATGTTGAAATACTGCGGAGCGGCGAGCTTGGCGTAGTCGGGGCCGGCCGGATATTCGTTGCCCTCAGGCATCGAGCGGAAATACGGCGCGGCATAGTTGCCGACCGCTTCCATCGCCAGCTCTGTCAGGCGCTGCTGGATCTCGGTGCCCTTCACTTTCAGCAGCGAACTTTCCACGCCGGGGCCCTTTCCGGCGGACTCATTGGCGAGCACGCGGAGTTCGGTGTATTCGAGCGCAGAGAGATCGATCTCGAGTTCGGCGATCTTCTTGCGGAAATCGTCGTCCTTGATGAGCGGTTGACCGTCATCGGCGAGTTCGGCGCGCGCGAGATCCTTCAGGCGCTCCACGCCACGCTTGGAACGCGCGACCCCAGCGATGCCGGACCGCTCGTGCGCCAGCAGGAACTTCGCGCAGGTCCAGCCTTGGTTTTCCTGACCGACGAGATTTTCGACCGGCACCTCAACGTTATCGAGATAGACGTCGTTCACCTCATGGCCGCCGTCGAGCATGATGATCGGACGCACGGTGACGCCCGGCGTCTTCATGTCGATCAGGATGAAGGAGATGCCCTCTTGCTTCTTCGCATCAGGGTTGGTGCGGCACAGGAAGAAGCCCCAGTCGGCGTACTGTGCAAGCGTGGTCCACGTTTTCTGGCCGTTGATGATGTACTTGTCGCCCTGACGTACGGCAGTCGTACGCAGACCCGCAAGATCTGAACCGGCGCCGGGTTCGGAATAGCCCTGACACCACCAGTCTTCACCGGAGAGGATGCGAGGCAGGAATTTCGCTTTCTGTTCGGGCGTGCCGAACGTGTAGATCACCGGCGCCACCATCGAGAGGCCGAACGGCAACAGCGGCGTCGTTTCCGCGAGCGCATTCTCTTCGCCCCAGATGTAGCGCTGTGTGGAGGTCCAGCCTGTGCCGCCGTATTCGACCGGCCATGCGGGCGCAGCCCAACCCTTCTTCGCGACGATCTTGTGCCACGCGAGAAAGTCTTCGCGGTTCATCTGGTCGCGGGATTCAATGTCGCGCAGATGCGCGGGATAATTATCGCGAATGAAGGCCCGGACTTCGTCTCGGAACGCGATTTCTTCTTTCGAGTATTCTAGGTTCATCAGACCCGGGCCCCTAATCGACGGCAGGCGGGCGCCTCGCCGTGCCGTGACTATGGTGGGCTATATGCGTCGCTTCAAGTTGACGCCAAGGTCATGCTGGGGGTCATGATGGGGTCATGGATTTGGCGGCGCCTCAATTCTGCGCCATCGTCGTGCGGGTGAAGCCCGAGCACGCCTGATCGCGACGGGCTTTCAGCCGTTCAATTCTGGCCGGGCTGGCGGCGATACGCGCCTCGGCGCGGATCTCGCGGGCCTCGGCGTCGGCTTCAACCTTGGCTTCGTGGAACGTGTTGGCCTTGGTTGCGTCAAATCGCGCGCGAAGATCGCCCAGCTCGAGCGGATCATCGGCCAGCGCCGTCAGGTTGGCATACGCGAGGCAACGGTTGGCGCGCTGGAAGTCGTTGCTCGATAACCTCCCGGCGTCAGCGACAGCGGGTGCGGCCAGCAACGGCAGGGCGATCAGGGCGGCGGCGAGCTTCTTGAACATGTGCTTCTCCATTGGTTGATTTGCAGTTGGGATGGGCGTCGCGCTGGGATCAGCTTGAGGGGTTTGCGACGGCGCGCCTGGCGACGACGACAATCTCCTCGGCCACGTTGTCGGCGACCGCTGGTACGCTCATGGTCGTCTCGACAGCGATCGCGGCCGAAGCGGGACGCTCTGCAGGGCTGGCGACGGCCGACACGATGAAAGCCGCGACGATAGGGAAACTGACGATCGCCGTGACGATTTCAGCCGGTTTCATAGCGAGATTTCCTTCTGCTTCGGGCAGGCCCGCGCCTATCGCTGCCGCCCCTTCCTCGCTCACCCGATGCAGCGGAGACCCTGGTTGGATGCGGCCCGCTTCATCGAATCTCGATGTTATCGATTTACGATATGTATAATCGAATGTCAATATGAATTTATCGAAAAGCAATATTCCCAGTTGTGGCGGACTTGAGCGACGGGCCGCGGGGGCTTAGCGACGAGCATCATGGTCAGCCCGCCGCCCGCCGCCATCGAAACGCCGTGCCTGAAGGTCTGCGCCGTCAACGGCGCGACCGACCAGTGCATTGGCTGCGGGCGCACGCTGGCCGAGATCGGCGGCTGGACGCGCTTCACCGCCGCCGAACGCCGGGCGATCATGGACGCCTTGCCCGAGCGGATGGCGCGCGCAGGGTTGACGACGCCCTAACCGCGTTTGTGAACGCGACCCTAACTGGGCGCGTGCTTCATGAGGGACATGCGCACCCTCCTGGCCGTACTGCTCATCGTTTGTGTCACTGGCGATGCGTTCGCCGGATCAGCGGCGCTGGAACGCGGCGCCGACGGCCACTGGCGCGCCGAAGCGCGGGTGAACGGGCGCAAGATCGAGGTGCTTGTCGATACAGGCGCAACCCTCGTCGCGCTTACCCGGGATGACGCCAGGGCCGCCGGGATCGACGTGCGCCATTTGCGTTTCACCGAGCGCGTCCGTACCGCGAGCGGCACGGCGCGCGCGGCCATCGTCACGCTCGAACGCATTCAGATCGACGGCGTGCGCGTGCGCGACGTGGAAGCCATGGTGATCGAAGGCGGGTTGTCGACGTCTCTTCTCGGCATGAGCTTCCTGTCGCGGCTCGAGGAGTTCAACGTGCGCGGCCAGACACTGCGCCTCAGGGACTGAGCGCCTCCCCCAGAATGTTGGCGGCGGTGACTGCGAGAAACGCCGCGAAGAACTGCTTCAGGCGTATGCGATCGAGGCGGTGCGCCAATCGCGCGCCGATGGGCGCGGTGAGGGAGGTAAGCAGCGCCACGATCACGAAGCCTGGCAGGTTGACGTAGCCCGCTGAAAGCGGCGGCAGGCCGGGCGCGTTCCAGCCCGTCGCCACATTCGCGAGCGCAGCCGGCACGGCGATGGCGGCGCCGAAGCCGGACGCCGTCGCCACCGCCTGATGGATCGGGCGTCCGCACAGCGTCATCACCGTGACGCCGAACGCGCCGCCGCCGATGCCCATCATCGCCGAGAGCGCGCCGATGACGATCGCGATCGCGCCGCGACCGACGCCGGTCGGCATGCCCTGCGCCACGCGCCATGTATCGCGGCCGAACGCCATGTTCGCCGCAATCAGCATAAGCCCGCCGCCGAACACCAGCAGCAGCACTTCGCCGTCCACAAAGCCCGCGATGATGGCGCCTGCGAGCGCGCCGAGCGCGATCCACGGCGTCCAGCTCTTCAGCACCTCGAAATCCACCGCGCCCGCCTTCGCGTGCGTCGAGAGCGAACGCCACGCGGTGGCCATGATGGTGGAGAGCGAGGTCGCGACCGCCACGTGGCTGCGCACGTCGTCGTCGACGCCGAGCACGCCCATTACATGATAGAGCGCCGGCACGATCACGATGCCGCCCCCCACCCCGAACAGCCCCCCGATCAGCCCGGCGAAAAGCCCGGCCCCGGCAAGGGCGAGGACAAAAAGCGGCAGGTCTGCATGCATTGTCGCCGTGGGTCCCACGCGTCGGGGTGTTTGTCGATGGCATGGGAGCAGCCCTTTCCCGCGTGCGGGAGAGGGACCGATCGTCGCGAACGCGACGATCGCCGTGAGGGCCCGGTCTCACACGATGAGGCTCCTCCTGCGCCACTGCGCCCTCACCATGGCTTCGCGGTGCTCGCCTGTTGCTCTCCCGCAGGCGGGAGAGGGTTGTGTGTGCGAGGCGCGCTCCCCTATCGTCGGCCCAACAGGAGGAAACACACCCATGTCCGCACTCTTCGATCTCACCGGCCAGAACGCCGTCATCACCGGCTCTTCCAAGGGCATCGGCAAAGCGATCGCGCATCAACTGGCGGCGCACGGCGCCAGGGTCGTCATTTCCTCACGCAAGGCCGATGCGTGTGACGCCGCGCGCGATGAGATCAACACGGCGGTGGGCCGCGACGCCGCGATCACCATCACCGCCAACATCGCCGACAAGGGCGCGCTGCAGAACCTGGTAGATGAGACGCATTCAAAGCTCGGCCAGATCGACATCCTCGTCTGCAATGCGGCTTCCAATCCCTATTTCGGCCCGATGTCGGGAATGAACGACGATCAGTTCATGAAAATCCTGCAGAACAACATCGTCTCCAACCACTGGCTCATCCAGATGGTGGCGCCTGAAATGACGTTGCGGAAGCAGGGCTCGATCATCATCATCTCGTCCATCGGTGGCCTGCGCGGCTCGCCTGTGCTCGGCGCCTATTGCATCTCGAAATCGGCCGACATGCAGCTCGCGCGCAATCTGGCCGTGGAGTTCGGCGAAGCGAACGTGCGCGTGAACACGATTGCGCCGGGCCTTGTAAAGACCGATTTCGCGAAGGCTTTGTGGGACAATCCCGACATCCTCAAGCGCTCCACCGCAGGCTCGGCGCTCAAGCGCATCGGCGAGCCGGAGGAAATCGCCGGCATGGCGGTGTTCCTCGCGTCAAAAGCGGGCGCGTTCACCACCGGCCAGACTTTCGTGATCGACGGCGGCGCCACAGCGATGTGATGCGCAGCCCCTCTCCCGCTGAGACATGGGAGAGGGGTTGACGCACGCGCCTGCGCCGTTCGAGTTGCGCCATCGCTCTTTCGGAGACCCCATTCATGCGTTTCAATCTCCTCGCTGCAGGCGCGGCGCTCGCGCTCGTCGCGTGCGGCACCACGGCGCCCAAAGCACCCGAGCCGCCGCGCGGCTCGATCACGGCGCAGGAAGTCGCAGGCCCGCCGCTCTCGACCGCTGCGCTCGCACAGCACATCCGCATTCTCTCGTCGGACGCGTTCGAAGGCCGTGAGCCCGCCTCGCGAGGCGAAAAACTGACGACCGACTATATCACCGCGCAATTCCGCGCCGCGGGCTTGCAGCCGGGCTGGAATGGCTCATTCCTGCAGCCGGTGCCGCTCGTGGAAGCAAGCGTGCAGGGCGAGCCCGCGCTGACGATCACGGGATCAGATGGCGCAAAGACCTACTCGTATCGCGACCAGCACGTGATGTGGACGAAGCGTCCCTCTGCGGTGGTCGATGTCGCGAACGCGCCGCTCGTCTTCGTCGGCTATGGCGTTAACGCCCCCGAGCTTGGCTGGAACGATTACGCCGGCGTCGACATGAAGGGTAAAATCGCGGTCATTCTCGTTAACGATCCCGATTTCGAAACGCCCGCGGGTCATCCCACCACCGGCAAGTTCGGCGGCAAAGCGATGACGTACTATGGGCGCTGGACGTACAAATACGAAGAAGCCGGACGCCAGGGCGCGGTCGGCGCGCTCATCATTCACGAGTCGGCGCCGGCGGCCTATCCGTGGGCGGTGGTGCAATCGTCTTGGACGGGCCCGCAGTTCGATCTCAAGCGCGGGCCCGGCGCCGATCGCGCGCAAGTCGAGGGCTGGATCCACACCTCCACAGCCGCCGATCTCTTCCAGCGCGCGGGCCTTAATTTCGCGGAGTTGAAGGCGGCGGCGCAACGTCAGGGGTTCCGTACCCGCGCGATGGGTCTCACCGGCGGCGTGCGTCTCGAAACCGACGTCAAGGAAACAATCTCCCACAACGTCGTCGCGATCCTGCCGGGCGCCGGCGCGCGCGACGAAGCGGTGCTCTACGGCGCGCACTGGGATCACCTCGGCCGCTGCACGCCCGTGGATGGCGACGACATCTGCAATGGCGCGCTCGACAATGCGACGGGAACGGCAGGCCTCATCGAGCTTGCGCGTCACCACGGCGCTGAAGGCGCAGCCCGCCGAAGCGTGGTGTTCGTGGCGTTCACCGCCGAAGAGCAAGGCCTTCTGGGGTCTGAATTCTACGCCCAAAATCCGGCCGTTCCCGTCCACAAGACAGTGGCGGCGGTGAACATGGACGGCGCGCTGATCTACGGACCGACGAGCGACGTGATCGTCGTCGGCTATGGCAAGTCAGAACTCGAGGACATGCTCGTGCTTGCTGCGCAGGGCCAGAACCGCGTGGTGCGTGGCGAGGCGTTCCCCGAGCGCGGCTCGTTCTATCGCTCGGACCACTTCAATCTCGCGAAAGTCGGCATTCCGGTGCTCTACGCGCAAGGCGGCCAGGACCTCGTGAACGGCGGCTTGGAACGTGGACGCGCGCTGGGGGATGATTTCATCGCCAATCGCTATCACAAGCCCACAGACGAATATGACCCCGCGTGGGACCTCTCCGGCCAGAAGCAGGACCTGGAACTCTTCTATCAGGTGGGGCGTTCCGTGGCGGACGGGTCTCAGTGGCCGAACTGGAAACCGACGGCGGAGTTCTATTCCATCCGCCAACGCTCGCTTGGACGCTGAAACGACAAGGGCCCCGGCGCAAGTCGGGGACTTTTTTCTTTTTTTTCAGCGGCGATCGGCGCCGACAGCGTCGGCGACGGAAGCAAAACCCTCCGCCTTCAGCAACGAGGAAAGGTCGCGCGCGATGCGCGCGACAACGCCTGGCCCCTTTAGCGCCATCGCGCTGTATAACTGCACTGCGCTCGCCCCGGCCCTGATCTTGGCGAATGCCGTCGCGCCGCTTTCCACACCGCCCGCGCCGATAAGCGGCACCGCGCCATCGAGCGCATCGGCAAAGGCGCGCAGGATTTGTGTCGACGCTGC
>Ga0247843_1006773_pt1 | contig 14680 bp, 15 predicted proteins | sample LaCruzMarch2017__FD_192420 | JGI IMG/M metagenome (GOLD analysis project Ga0247843, IMG submission 192420) | Freshwater microbial communities from meromictic Lake La Cruz, Castile-La Mancha, Spain - LaCruzMarch2017_8m | ecosystem: Environmental > Aquatic > Freshwater > Lake | place: Spain...
TTCCTACACAAGATGATTCTTCGGAGCATTCCGAACCCGACTCGTCGACTTGATCCAGTCTTGCACCGTCTCCGATAACACCTGCGATCCGCAGCCACAAATAATCACAGCAGTAATCACGAACGGGTATGAACCCGTCATAGCGATTTCGAACCATGCCTCGAGACTTTCATCAAGCTTCACAATTGATTCCTCTTTTGTGCAGCCGTGCAAGTCCAATGTGGGTATACCACCCTGCTTTACAATTGGAGAAGAGGTGGATGATGCTTTTGTTGTCTTGTACAAGTTTTGCACTTCGCCTACTTGAATGACAAAATGAGACTTGCCTACCTTGCCTCCAATCTCAGAACCGGATAGCGTAGAATGATCAACTGCTTCTTGTATCATGTTCTTCTTGCTAGCAATATTCTTCCCCTTTCTTGGTTGGCATTGTAAGTCGAGTGCATTCAATCCCATTCGAATCTCCTTGAGACGTGGTTGCAACTCCTCAAATACTTTGGTGAAGGCTAAGGAATGCTGTGCCTTGTAGTCCTCCATCGTCATGACGGGCTCAACTCGTTGGATTTGTTGCTTCTTGACTTTCTTGGTCCGATTCATCTTCTTCTTCTTCGTCTTCTTCTTGATAATTTCCTTGTGTAGTTGGACGGGATTGTTGATCTCATTTTCCTTGTCGCTGCTGTTAGAGATACTTGTGTCATGAACTATAATCTCATCCATATCTTGTATACCCAAATCCGCTAAAGTTTGCCGCCCTAGACTCGAAACAAACAGAAGCTTTCCCTTGTGGGAAAAGCGGAGTGATTTATGTGAAACACCACGCTTGCGGGCATAGTCTTCAATGTGTTGCCGAAGAAGTTTGTCATTTGAGAAAGCGAACCGTCTCGAGGTGTTTGCATCCTTCTTCACAAACACAATTTGCATTATCTTCCCATTCCTTTTCCAAGAGGTCAAAATATCCGTCATCGCATGTTTTACCAATTGCAAGTGATCATTATTTTCAATCACACTTTCAATTGCTTCCAAAGCTTTCAACGCCTTATCGACAATCCCACCATGGCAGCGGTAAATCCAGGGAAACATTTTTGAAGTCATCATCGTCTTGATAGCATTGGCGTCATGCATTAGCAACTTATCAGCCTTAACCTCATCACGAGCCCTAGAGATCAAATCTAACACCTTCATAGAATTCATTTGCTGATTAGAAAGAGCTTTCGTGGTGCCGTGCATATTAGAAAGAGTTGTCATGGTGTCAAGCGATGGTGATGCTTACGGTTTGTGTTGTGTTAGAGTTATGAGCAATATCGAGTGAACCAAATGATGTTTTTTGACCAGTCAAGCCTCTCCATAAAATCATCCAGAGTGAAGTCTTCTGTTAGAAAATAGACACACACGAAGTTATGTGGAAGTAATGAACTACGACCTACATTCAGGATGTTCGTCCACGTCGCACGAGGACTCACAGGCAGAGTAAAAAATCACTCCAGCCATGAACTTTCCAAAATATCTATGATTTTCTCTGGTAATGGTTGGTCGTTCTCCTTCATGTTATTCATTTCCATTGTCAACATTTCCACCGCTATACCTTTCAAACGTTCGGGTATTAAAGTTAGCATTTCACCACAAAATCCAACTATTGCAGAATTATCATCCCCATCATCAATGGCAGAAAAATAATCTGCCTCTGTAAAATCAATAAATACTATCTCTCCACTTCTTCTATCGATAAGTGGCTGTATGTCAATGGTGTATACTCCCAATTTAAGCATTTGTACCATTGTTTCCACAACACATTGTACAGCATTCCGTTGTGGTAAGCCTGGATTAACCTTGTCAATGCTCGACGTTATACCACCACCAACATTATTATCTGCCGTTGTCTCCACAACAACAGGCGACAATGCAATTATTGATCGTCCATTTTCATATGGATAATCCATCGGTCGACCGAGACATCGTTCTACATGTGGAACATTCGATAGACCTTGTAATATATTGCATTCCTTTAGTACCGATTCGTTACTGCGTTTCCAACTAACCTTGATTGCGATTCTATCATCGTTATTATTTACGGTGTATCGTTTCATGTCATTGGTAGATGAAACCCGTGACGGCGAATTGACGTTGCCGGCAATAATGGTAGGACGAGGGGAGAATGAAAAGACCGCACCACTCCCACCGCTTTTTTGCGCAATGAAAAGGTAAGATCCAGATGGAGTATCAATTCGTATCATTGGAGAACAAAGGCGACTCACCTGCCAAGAAATATCGGATCCCACAGGGCGATCGACGATGTCTCGGACACCGAAGAAGACTGATCACTCTCCAGAATCTGTTGTACACTACTGCTACTGCGCAGTGTTAGCCCGTCAAAGATGAATGGATTGTGAAATTCAACACTTCCGTTTGGTAGATCCCAAACACGATATGAAGGAGCATCCCTAGACGCTGCTTCCGAGGAGGGTGTTACCTCTTCTTGTGTAGAAGCAACCACGGTATTAGATAAGCTCAGTCGATTCAGCCGTGGCAATGACGTAGATGTGGCGCCAATACCACCTGCAATAATTATAGAAGGAGGAGACGCGACGGCAACGTGTTGTTGCTCAAGGTGATGATTGTTACTATTATCGAGGAATACAAGGACCGGCACGAGGAGCCCGACGATCATGTCTAAATAGAATTTCGATTGTGCTTTGTGTTTGTGTTCTCTGCTCGACCCGCGCGATGTTCCCCCCAGTATCGTAGTTGATGACGAGATGTCGCGATCCTCCGCCCTCCGCGAGACATTGCAATTATCATCCTCTACCAATGTCAACATCCTCTCCACTCCGGCATCAGGCGATTGTTTCTTTGATTGTATCCACGAGCTGTTATTTCTATCAGCATCATACAACAACAATGCAAAGGCGGCAAAGAATGTAAAAACAACATGTCGTCGGGAGGAGGATCACGACGAATCGACATCATCCGCCAATGTCCCATCATCTAAACACTTACGTGACTACGTAGCGTCCAAATTTACAAATGAACAACTTAACTCGTACAAGCTATATGCCACGGCTGGACTAACAGAATATAACTTTGCAACAAACATGATATCATTGGACGAACTGAAGCAATTTGCAAGGAAGAGTGGTAAATCATTCAATTGTGGACCAGGAAAGTGCTATTGGGCAGATGAATTTGCACTACAAACAATATCCGACTGGTTGCAAATGACTATATTGATTATTGACAATGAGGCCATTAGCCCTAGTAATGGAAAAGTAGGAGGAGGAAAAAGGAAGTTGGACGATACATCATCATCGAAAGTTGACAATAGATTCATTTATATAGGGAATTATACACGCGCCGTAATCTTACATCGTAGTCGAAGACAACATTACAATGCTGTGGTAATTGACAATCGACCGGTGATTAATAACATTAAAGAATTACCCTCGCATTTTAAACTGCTCTGGGATTTGTTTGGGAAGAAGTTAGAAGAATCAACGTTGGAAGGAGTAAAGCCTTGTGATGAATTATTGGTTGATGACATGAATAAAGACGAGTATTCAACAGAAGATAGCACGTCTAAATTGGAGTATGAACGTTTTGTTTTACAATTGAGCTCCCAACTACCACCAAAGGATGATACTTCAACGACTAATGGGACAGCAACAACGATGTCAGTGTCATCCATCCCAGTACTGGGAAACCTTTATTGCGGATGTGCAGGTTTCTCATCCGCATCGTGGGTTGGAAACTTTTACCCTAAAGCTATAGTTGGTCATAATACAGATCGTCAACTTGATTATTATCAGCAACACTTTCGTACGGTAGAAATAAACTCGACTTTTTACGGCATCCCATCGGAATCGACAGTAAAGAAATGGAAAAACGCATTTGCGACAAACTTCAAGGTTGTAATGAAATCTCCAAGAGGTGTGACGCATGTTCACTCGAAATTAGATATTACCGTTCTATCCACCTTTCTAACGCGGATGGAAATTCTTGGTAATTCAATTGCATGTATTTTGATTCAATGTCCAAGAAGCTTAAGAGTTACCATTTCTCAACTAGAAGAACTACAAGTGATGATGAAAAGTAAGGCTGGTTGGTATCACGGTGGTATTGCATTTGAGTTTCGACACAAGGGTACGTATTACGATGATGAGGTACGACAGTTCATAAAACTGCATAAGCATAAGTACGCTATTGTTATGCATCCGAATTCGTTGGGACGGTCTACTGTCGGTACAAGTGTGAGTGACAGAGGTAACACTGATTTAGTCGAATATCTACCAGAAGACTTATCCCGTGTTGCACTATCTTCTGTGGGAGGTGGGATACATTCGAACTTTGTTTACGTGAGATTGCATGGTTTTAATGATGAGCACATTGGAGAATATTCGATGACTCAGCTGAAAAGTATTGCACAACAAATTCACACTTGGCGTGAGCAAGGGCTTGATATATTTTGCTTCTTCCTCAATGATCAAGATCCAAGCTCTTCTTCGTTGGTAGATGATGATAGTATATCATCACCTAAAAAGAAGTTGACATTGCAACAACAACCATGGAAAAGTAATTGGTCTGCAATGCCAAAGAATTCAAAGCAACTAGAACATCTTATATATCAACTATCAAATGAAAATATTCCAGATCCACCAAAAAAATCACAGAGTAAATTGTTCAATTTTTGGGGAAAAGAAAGTGAAACACTAATGTAAATCTCCTAAGGAATGATAATGTCTATTAGAAGAATTCAATCTCAACTGACCAAGAAATGTGATTTGAACCTTTGATACACACAGTGCAATAGAATACCCTATCTCATGAGACGAATGGTCCCTCCTCATCCAGGCTATTCTCAATATTTGTACGAACCGCTGAATGAAAAAATACTTTTCCTTGAGATTCTTCTCTTCCAACAAAATTTTCGTCCTTTTGGAAAATACATCTCGAATTAAGAGGGCAGTCAAGGAGGGAGCGGGAAGGAGTGCGAACTCCGGTTTTTACGAGCCGGAGGGATTCTTTCACCATTCGCACTCCAACTGCCGACTTCTACCTACTCGGACACGGCTTCTTTCACACCGATTCTCTAACATGGATATTTGTCGACACAACGGATGTACAATGTACAGGTGAATCAACTCGTCTTACTGCTCCTATGGCACATTAATCCATTCCAACGATATATTGTTAATAGGATAGGACGCATTATTCATCATGGGGTTCCTGAAAAAGAAGTCCGCATCCAAGCTATCTTCCTCTGGTGGTGACTTTTCACCCGCTGTATCCTCGAACAAATCCACATCATCCGTATCTCGAGCCTCATTTCCTGTCATTGCAATGCCTGGTGAATGTCGTGATGATACCTCCGTGGCAATCGCTAGTATTGCCCCGTCTCAGACTACTGCTCGCTCACTCAGTTCCCGAATTCGAAGTCCTGATTCAGAATCGATCATTATTAATAGTAATCTGCTCCTGAACACTAGCAGTATCAAGTCGCCAACGGCAGTGCGGAGTGACGATTACCCTCGCCGGGAGGAGTCGATTTCGTCACATGCAACTAAGCAGATATCGAATCATGGTCAAGCAAAGTCGCTAGTGAAGTCAAGACGACCATTCAAAGGAACAAATGAAGGTAAGCAACAACAACAAAAGTCTCCCTCCGCGAAAGCTCAGACTGCTGGCGCAGCAAAAGGGAAAGCCTATTGCGAGTCGTCACCAAGGTCATCTAAGAAGAAGCCGGCCATGACCAAATATAAAATTATGATCAATACGAAACCTAGGCCAAGTCCTCGAGGGTCCGTGAGCTCGGATGATAGCAGTGATGATAGTGACGACGACGAAACCGATGGAAGCTACACAGATGAAGATGGGTTGGATACAGATGGAGGAGAGGACACGACCATATATACGAAAGACTCTGAGGTATCACTCGGAGATGAGATCTCAAGAAATTTGAGCATGGGTAGCAGCACTTTTGAGGAAGGCGAGAGTATTTTTGGTATCATGGGTAAGTTTGGATGGAATGCCAAAAAGGGTGAACTTACCGACGACGACGATGGTACTACGAGTAGAGATACTCTATTGTCTAGTGACGAATGTGATACGATTGGTCAGAAGGAGTCAGAACATTCAGGCTTTATGAGAAAAATGGATGAATTTATGGCCAGGAATCTTGAAAATCAGTTAATTGTGCAAGTATTCGAGCATGGCAATATTGAGAAGTTATCGCTTCAGGTGAGTCTGTCACATGCATCCTGTTACTCTACCTTATGAAATGATTGTATGACTAAACACTGCTTGCTTGATTGTAATTATTGCAGGAGCTGTCCTATATCCCTAAGCCAAATAAATCTACAGACATAGTTGTCAAGGTTGACTGCTCGACCATCAACCTCCAAGACTGCATGATTCGACGTGGGAAGTGGTACGAGATGCAAAAGTTGCCTTACATTCCTGGGTCTGACTTTGTTGGCACTATCCACGACATTGGTTCAGAGGCTAGAAAGTATTCAACGCTTGAGGTTGGCGACCGGGTAGCCGCGCTAGTACCAAGCGGAGGTAATTCAAAGTATGTTACCATTGAATATACGAAATTAATTGCTGTCCCAGTTGGGGTAGATAGTGAGAGGGCGTTATGTCTTAGCTCGACATACGTACCAGCACGCCAAGCACTAGACCTTGGACGGAAGATGAACACACCATATACAGGCGCGAACATTCTTGTAATCGGAGGCAATGGACCCAGTGGACTGGCCACGATTGAACTTGCAATGTTGGAAGGTGCTAATGTTTTTACAACTGCTGATGAACGTCATCATGAGTATCTAACAAATTTAGGTGCTAAATGCTTTCCAATCGACCCAGCCAAGTGGCTACCAATATTAACGGGGAAGATGGACGTGGTGATGGACTCTGTATGTTTAGACGGGTATGAGAGTTCGAATCTAGCATTAAACTCCGCGGGGACGCTGATATGCACAGGTATGAGCGCCGTTTACACACAAGGTGCAATACCTGCTCTTTTCTTAAAGGACGTAAGGGATTACAAGGCAGCATACTATAAGGCAACAGTACAGAATTTTTGGGCGAATGCCGTGTATTTTGACAGGATGGAACGCTTCGCCGAGGCTCCGAATGAGTATGCGGTAAGAAGTCTCACATTCCATTAGTTCATTCCTTTTTCACAGTTCGAACCTTTCTCAACTTTAACACTCTATCATTTCATCGTCAGCAACACTTTCAATATATGTGCCATATTGCATCCAAGGGCACAATCACACCTTTAGTTTCAACTCGTGTACCATTAAACAAGGTAGCATCTATGCAACGGGCGATCGAACTAGGTGATACCACGTACGGCATTTGTGTCTGTGCACCTTGGACCACTCAGGTTGCACTCAAAAGTCCCAAATGAGTGACGGTGATTCACAAAAAAAAAGGCGGAGTGTGGATTTTTGTGTTGAAGGACGGAAGACGAGGGGAGCTAAGCAATTGCCTGCAGCAGCGATTATTAGACTATTATCCGTAACACCATTGGTGGAAGCTAAATCAGCACCTTTTCTTTGTCAGATGTTGAATTAACGTAATTCTTAGTGATAACGGAAGCTGATATCGAATTGAGACTCTCCGGACAAAATTACACGCTCTCGTCACACCACCTCCCAGCTCTAGCATAGAGTCTTCCGATGAGAGAGAGATCAAATGAATATTACGAAGGAAAATCGATGAAAATTGCCGCAAACAAATAAGTGATACTAACTCACGTGAAAGCGTCCCTAGCTGGGCAAATACGACAGCATGAACCTGTGATGCGGCTCCAGCGTATTCGTTTGGTGACAAGTCATGCCATTTGATTTCTTTTGTATCAATTTTTCTCGTTGTAGTCATATTCTTATCTACTACCGACGAGTTTACATAATTCAACAGTACACAACTTTTCAAAAGTGATTCCGATACACATTGATACAAACATGAATCCCAAAAGTCATCATCGGACCATATATCATGATGAACAATACTGCTTTTGACGTAAATACGGCTCTGTCGTTCCTTCGTTGTACTGCCCTGGTAAATATCTCTTCCATCCGTCCAATCCACCACCTTAGATATTGTGTAGAATGTCTGTGATAAAATCATTAGCATTTTCGTATTTGATACATCGTTAGACTCTCGACCACAACCAGCAAGGAAAGCATTAAACAAACCACATAGAGCATCAAATTTTGCTCGCTCATCAATTTTTGTCTTAATACTTCGTTGATTGTTCAGTTCATACAGGATGGACTTACGAAACAATTCTCCACGCTTGGATTGCTCGGCTAATGCATCAGTCACAGAACTAAGTTTTTCCTCATTCCACAACTGAGGCGATCCTCTTCGTCGACTATTACTACTATTACTACTGCCAGAATCATGACCTTCGGATGACCCTTCCTTGTTGACAGAGTGAGTATTCTCGAATAGCATCTTAATTACATCTTCAAATATCTCTGGTTGGACATCGTCATCATTGTCGGAATTATTGTCATCGTCATCGCTATGAAATGACCATCCCTCAAAGTGGTTCGGACGCTCTATATTACCATATTTCCTTGGATCACCACCACTCTCACAATGACTATTAAGTACGGCAAGTGCCGCAGCGATACCACCATCATCGTCATCCCCGGAAATTGACCGTCCACTTGATGTGGCCTTGTCGGCTGTAATGTACTTGTCTATATCCTTTCGTACATCAATTGCATTTACAGTAGTCTCAAATACTGCCAATTGACGCAGTCTATCGTCAATGTTGGCACGTTCTATAGCAACAAGCGCACGTAGACAATCAGTAGCTCCGTTACATTCACTAAGTAGGCATGATTCGGTTGCAAGTCTTGCTGATCGGTTGGTAGTATCAGCCTTACTCATCATATTAAGTAATTGGTCCGCTGCATCTTCTACTGATTCATCGGCTGCCATTGCAACCCGACGGATGTCAGCTATGTCACTTTCTCTCTCAACTTCTGATCTTGTTATTTGTCTTGACGCTTGAGCGGATCTAACAACTCCCGGCTGACCATTTTCTTGAACATGGCGATGACTTTGATGGTATTGTGGATCTAGATCGACCATCATTGCATGACCCGTAGAATCAAATCTTTGTCGAATAACATCCAATACCTTCGGATTACGCAACTGTTCTCGTGGTGAATAGCCAGTATGAGTGAATTCCTCCGCAGACTCCACACCCTGGACTATTTCCCATACCTCTCTACTTAGTGGCCCCTCATCCGAAGAATCTACTACATTGGTATTATTGTTTGGATGATGTATTGATGAATCATCTCCCCTACTCCTCTCCTCAAGAATATTTCGTTGTTGTTCATTCCATTCTTCTTGCTGTTCCATCTTCTTAAGTAAGAATAACCGGTCAATATTCCTTTCTTCGTCCACAACACGTTGCCATTGACTATGCGCCCATTCCTTCTGTCCACGTAAAATGTTCTCAGCCTCTGCAATGTTGGACCGTACAACAGATAATGCACGATCGCGTTCCGTCGTTCGTGATGTTGCCTTGGTAGATGCTGTTTGTAATCTATGGAGCATCCCATGAAACAACTCTGGAGGAGGGGGGCGCTTTGATGATGCTGATTTTTCATTTGCTTCGTTGTTATTCGTTGAAAATAGTTCACTCCCATTCTCCTTGACCTTTGCTGTACTGTTGAACAAGTCGGATCGATTGTGCCGTGAGGAGGTAGGAGAGCATGCCATCCTCCATCTTGATAATGCATTTACAGACGTTGACTCGTAATATTCTTCCATGGCCAGTAATGCAGTATGTAAATTTGTTCCCGAAGATAGCATCGGTCCTACCCCAGATGATGATCTCCCACCACGAGGGGGGATGCAATTGCAATGATCACGTAATTTCTCAATTGCACCATGAACTACTGACGCACTTTCCTTCTCCACCGTGGCTAGTTGTGTAACAAATGTTTCCATACCAAGTAGGACATCCCTACTTGCATATAATGCATTAGTGGCTGCATCCTGATCCCACCCACTTGCTGAGAAGCCATTGGAATCGTAATCACCGTGGGGGGTTAGATCATTACCACATATAATGGCTGAGATGTATTCTTCATCGAGTATGATTGCACCGTCATCATGATTATTGTCAGAAGATGAGATTTTAGTCCATGGATACCGGTCACGAACACTAATAGCGTTTTCGTCTCGAAAATTTCCGGGGGATGCCTTATTATCATCATCGTCATTATCATTGCTAGTCACGTTACTCCCAGCACCAGCGCACAAAGGATACGACTGCTGTGACAAGGTAAAAAGTAATGCACCATCGGGTGAAACTAATATACTGCAATCTGGTACAGCCGCTGCATCTCTGCTATCTGCTCGATGTGTTTGTTTTTCATTGGTATCTTTTTCATCCTCGTCATCCTCGTCGTCATTGTCGTCATGGTAGTTGCAATTGAAATTGGTCGACGAATCAGCATGCTGTTGTCGAAGCATCGACGATGACAACGATGAGGATGCTGCTAATGCATCGCATGCCTCAATGCATGCATCAAATGTTGCAAGTGGAGCAGATTGGTTCGACGAGGAGGATACTGTCGAGGAAAATTTTCGTCTTGGAGATGAAGAAGAAGACGACGACGAGGTACTCTGCTTGCTACCACCGCTTACACGACTGACAGTAGAGCGAGCAAATCTACCAATACTACCGGCGAGGTGACCTCGTCGTTGACTACGGAAAGAGGTTGGAGGCATACTTAGCTTTTAGAGACGGCGGGACGGCTCCGATTTTGACTCTTTTGACGATTTATGAAGCCAACACTCTAAGATACTCTAGGCTGAATTTGACTCAAGATGAATTAGACATAGACATTTCTTTTTAAACAATTCTGTTCATTAGTAAGCTCCTTCACGCTATACAATTTACTGTCGGCATGCACTCCCTCATCGTACAGTTGGTTCAGGATGTATAGCTTTCGGCTCTCTCATACATATATCTTTCCACTGGGTCCCGACACTGATCAACCTTCCCTTCTATCTCTCCTGGTTCTGTTGGTCACGCAATCATTTCAGCATAAACCTCTACCTTCATCAAACTACTATACATCATCTTACTAAATCTGTGCACCACTTAACTAGTTCCCTCCTTTGGGCTTCACGGCATCTGGTCCAGTAGGGATAATTTCACCCGCAGCCTCAACCTCACCTTTAAAGTATGCAATCGTCTTCTGCAATCCTTCATCCACCGATACCTTGGGTTCCCAATCAATTTCACGTTTCGCAGTAGTAATATCTGCCTTACGTTGTGTCGGATCATCGGCAACCTTCGGCAAATGTACAATAGTACTTGATGACTTACACATGTCACGTATCTTCGTTGCAAAGTCATTAATCGTGTACTCATCAGGATTACCAATATTCACGGGCATATCATAACTACCATTCATAAGCTTAATCAACCCATTCACCAAATCATCTACATATTGAAAGCTACGTGTATACGTTCCATCACCATAGATGGTAATATCCTTATTCTGTAGTGACTGTATGATAAAGTTTGACACTACACGACCATCGTTGGGATGCATTCGTGGCCCGAACGTGTTAAATATCCGTGCCACACGTACATCAACATTGTTTTGACTTTTGTATGCATACATCATAGTCTCGGCGACACGTTTGCCCTCGTCATAGCATGCCTTTTTATCGATGAGATAGCGAGAGATAGAGAGATGGGTGTGTAAGTATGTTGTGCGAAAGGAATGAATTATAAAACAAATATGATACGAAAATAAATTAATGAGATATGCACACCTCCCCCAATACAGGTAAAGAAAATCTTTAAGACAAACTCACACGAATACCAATAGTGTTGACATTACCCCAATAGCTCTCAGGTTGAGGATGTACCATCGGGTCACCATATATCTCACTGGTACTTGCAAGTAAGATTCTCGCTTTTACGCGCTTCGCCAGCCCAAGCATGTTGATGGTACCCATGGTCGATGTCTAAACGAACAGCAATAGCAATTAGAAATATATATGAATAAGATGTTATGAAGATGACACGTTGTTGTTAATCAGAGATAAATAGAAGAAGAAGGGTATCAGCCCCTGAGAATGTTATACACAAACAAGAATCGTTATCATCATCCCTCACTCACCTTGATAGTCTTGACAGGATTGTACTGATAATGGGGTGGACTTGCCGGACATGCCAAATGATATATCTGATCGACCTCCAATAATATAGGGAGGGTCACATCATGTCGAACCAACGAAAAGTTGGGATGGTGTAACCAATGCTCGACATTACTTTTACGTCCGGTAAAGAAATTATCAAGCACGACAATTTCATGTCCGGCAGCCATTAAATGATCGACCAAGTGCGATCCGACGAATCCAGCCCCTCCGGTAATTAGAATCTTTTTACGTAATGCGTCGGGTAGTCGAGTAGTGGTGATTACATGGGGCGTATGAGGAGTAGGAATCGATTGAGAGGCCAGTAGTTGCTGATCGGCCACGAACCGTTCGATACGTTGCCGTTTCGCATCGGGACCCTCCTCCTCCGCCGCGTGGTGATGACCGTTCATTCTGATAATTGAGTCTGCTTAGGATCTTATTGACGGCTCGACGTTGAAGAAATGGGGCGGACGACTAATACCGTGAAAAATGGGTCATGGTCATAGCGGTTCATCATCATGTCTTTTCTCTGTCTTTTGATGACCCCGAGGGCGCAGCAGAAGGCAGAGAGAAGACGACATCAACTAAAACCAAACTATTTAAGATCAATCTATGACCTTGCTGTGCAGTGAATTGACTCGTCTTTTTAACATACGGTATATTATTTAGTCTCGACTTGAACAGTGCGTGCGGTATTGTTTGAGCCTCAAAATCTTAAGCCGAAAAGGATCTTCTGTCTGCCAGCCAGAGAAGTGTTGTGTGTGAATCGAGGTCGGTGCATAAATCCTTTTCCCCGCATTGTTGAATGAGGTATTGCTTCAGCCTCAAACTCTCAACTGACACAAGGATTGTGAATGGATGCCGTGAGGAGAATGCGAGGCTGGCCTGAAGTGTTTTGGGAGTCATTCGAAAATACTCCTGAAAAACCTGTTCACGTGGGAATACGTACACGATAACCTTCGCTGAGAAGTCAAAGCCACACGCAACATCCATCCGCGAATAGTAAACTGCATAGAGAATAAGGACGAGGCGTAATAATATTATCGTCGATGCAAATCTCTCTCATAATTTCCAATCTCCTCACAACGATAAATCATCCATCCAAACGCCTCGTATAACGAACTCAAAGCAAAGCTTAACCATGACCCACTTCACAGCAAGCGCACTTTCTCTCTTCCTCGTCATTGGCTCCACTTCCGCCGCGGGATGCTATCCTGCGTACTCGCCGGGCAGTGCCTACACCGTCGGCACTTCGGTATCGCAATCGATCACGACCACAACTCCTCTCCTCTGGACTTCGTGCGCTGTAGGTGCTGGTTGTCCTACAGGATGGACCCAAACTGGCGGAGTCGCTACTACTGCCATCCATAACTTTGCTTGCATCTCAAACGACTGGTGTAGCAACTCGGGCTTTGCGCCTGGTAGTGTTTACACTGATATTGCGTGGACGAAGGAAGCCACTGCGTGCTTGGTGAGTTAGTCCAGCGATTCAATTGGCCTTAGTCATACTTCATAAACCTTTCTCCATTTTTTCTCTAACTCGCTCATGTCATATCAACTCATTCCTATTATTTCGGTGGACAGGGATCCGCACCAGCTGTCACGGCGGCTCCTACGACTCTAGCCCCCACGCCACCAGCATGGAGCGGAGTTGGATGTCCCGGCGCATATGTAACAGGTGGTGCATATGTTGAAGGCAGCACAGTTGCCGTTGGAACATCAGTCTATGAGTGCAAGGCCGGTGCCGCCAGTGGCTGGTGTCCTCTAGCAGGATACATGCCAGGAACAGGAACAGCTTGGGACCAAGCCTGGACACTCTTGGGATCGTGCACTGGCACCATCGCACCCACCACGTTGAGTCCTACTACCACCCAGCCAGGATGTCCCTCGGCTTGGGTCTCAGGAACTGCATATGCCGCCGGCGCAATGGTATCGGCTGGTGGAAAAAGCTTCCAGTGTAATGCTCACCCAATGAGTCTCTTCTGTGGTCAGCCAGGATATGAGCCAAACACAGAGACGTTTGGAGGAGCGTACAAGTTGGCGTGGACTGATATGGGAACCTGCGCGGGTACCCTCGCCCCTGTAACTGCAACTCCAACTGTTACGCCCGTTTACACGGTTGGAGGTGCATGTCCTGCCGCCTATGCGGCAGGTGCAACTTACAGTGCTGGAAGTAAAGTGACGACAGTGACTGCCGGGGGTAAAAATGTGTACCAGTGCAAGGCCTTCCCCTACTCTGGATACTGCGGTCAGGCTGGATATGAGCCAAATGGCACATATGGTAGCATGGGGTGGACTCTTCTTGGTGTTTGCGACCCCGTTGCGACTGATTCTCCGTCAAAGGCTCCTACTGCTTCTCCTTCGAAGGCTCCCACCACTCTTTAAATCGTTTACCCTTAAAAAGCTAGCTTTTCGCGAATCAATGTAAACACATAGTAAAACAGCCCCTTTTATTATTGACGTCGCTCCGCGAGTTTACTTCCATATA